>OJPV01000598.1_pt1 | contig 17612 bp, 9 predicted proteins | sample 1598581 | NCBI WGS metagenome assembly OJPV01 (sample SAMN03922501, study PRJEB24848) | human gut metagenome | isolation source: stool sample | host: Homo sapiens | place: Germany | collected 2011-11
GAAGTCCGCAAAATGTGACTTCTTTTTGAATTTGATGAAAAAGTCCTTGACTTTTCGTCTCTGGTAAAACTGCAAAATCGATTTTGATTTCCTGTGGAGCCAGACTTGCCCCATTTGACATCGCAGAGCTTCGTGAGATCATGTCTTATGATGAAATGGAACTGGATAAGATCGGGGACAGGAAAACAGCCTTGTTTCTGATTATGTCCGATACAGATACAACCTTCAACTTTGTGATTGCGATGCTGCAGTCACAGCTTTTCAATCTGCTTTGTGATAAGGCAGACGATGTATATGGTGGAAGACTTCCGGTGCATGTACGTGTCATCGCGGATGAGTTTGCCAACATCGGGCAAATTCCTCAGTTTGACAAGCTGATTGCAACTATCCGAAGCAGGGAAATCTCTGCTTCTATTATTTTGCAGTCACAGAGTCAGCTAAAGGCAATGTATAAGGATAGTGCAGATACCATTCTGGGTAACTGTGATACTACACTATTTCTTGGTGGAAAAGAGAAAACTACCTTAAAGGAAATGAGTGAGCTTCTGGGTAAGGAAACCATTGATCTGTATAACACTTCGGAAACGAGGAGCAATCAGAAGTCCTTTGGATTGAATTACCAGAAAACAGGCAAACAGCTGATGACAGAAGATGAGATTGCAGTCATGGATGGAGGAAAATGTATCCTGCAGATTCGTGGTGCCAGACCATTTTTCTCGGACAAATATGATATCACGAAACACAAAAATTATCGGTTTCTTGCAGATGAAAATGAGAAAAACCGATACAAAGTAGAAAAAGAGTTAAATCCGCAGTACACACCGAAACCCGAAGAAGAAGTGGAGGTAATTCAGGTGGAGCTGTCGGAGTAACCTTGGGAATGAACGAAAAATAATGAGGAAAGGAATAACTGACATTAGGTGCGCCGGCTTTTTAGTCGGTGTTTTTTTATTCCCGTAAACACCTGAAAGAAGTCAGTTTTGGTGAATGTATATGGCATTTTTTAGCAGTGCAATTACAACTTTAAAAACTCTTGTAGTCGCAATCGGCGCAGGTCTTGGCGTGTGGGGTGTCGTAAACCTTCTGGAAGGATATGGAAATGACAATCGTGCGACACGTTCGTAAGTGAAAAGCTTGCGCACAAAGTCGAAGGGCAATTGTAGCCCGAAACTTTGGAGAACTGATATTCCGATGGGTGAAATGAGGGGGTAACGTCCCGAAGCGCCACCCTAATACTCCGAATGGCGGGGAGCATGCAACGGCTCTCTCCAAAAGTTTATAGAGCTCGGTGAAGTCGGCAGAGAGCAACCGTAAGACTGGTTTTCAGACCAGACACGAAAGCTGTCCAGAGGTGGATGGTGTTGCCTATATGCCGGGGGTCGGATATCCATGGTGAGAATGTATGAAAATACTGACGAAATTCTGAATGTACGAGTCTAAACGTTGATGCTGTCGAAAGGCAGTACACCTTTCATGGTGGTATCTGTGGGCGAGTAAAATTGGTTGTTATGAAAGTCCATGCATCGTTACAGGCGGTGCGGTTATGCATGACCAGATACAGGCTTAGAGGAAGAACCTAAAGATATCCAATGATAGGAATATCGGAACGTGGAAAGCTGGGAACACGGAGGCGGTTGCAAGCCAGTGATGTGGTGGATGGGAATACCTTCGCGAGAGGGCAATAACCATTCTTTATTCCAGTGAGAGTAGTGGCACAGTACCTGTGAAGCCGTGAATAAGTAAGCGGTGGAGGGATAGCCACAAGTCGAATTCAGCAAAGAAAATGAAAACACAACAAACACAGCTTCGAGTATGACAAAGAAAATCCAAACCGAAGGGAGAGGATGCCTGTGTTGACTTCGGGGCAGCAAGAAAGGAAAAGTAAACAGAGAAAAATCCGCAACTCAGAGTATTACGACATGGAAGGTACTTTTGACAGGCTGTATGCAGAAAGTAAGAAAGATAAAACCTTCAACCATCTGATGGAAATCATCGAGAGTGAAGAAAATATCAAGCTTGCATACAGAACGATAAAGAAGAATACAGGAAGTGATACTTCGGGAGTGGATAAAAGGACGATAGCCGACCTTGCAAAGTTAAGCGAGGAAGAATACGTCCGTCTCATACGGAAACAATTCAGTAATTATCATCCACGACCCGTAAGGCGAGTGGATATACCAAAGCCCAATGGAAAGACCAGACCTCTGGGAATTCCAACTATCGTAGATCGGATCGTACAGCAATGTATTTTGCAGGTCATGGAGCCGATATGTGAAGCAAAATTCAGTGAGAACTCCAACGGGTTCCGCCCGAACCGTTCCGCTGAGACTGCTATTGCGCAATGCATGAGGCTGATACAGGTACAGCATCTGTACCATGTGGTTGACCTCGATATTAAAGGCTTCTTTGATAATATCAGCCATACAAAGCTGATTCGTCAGATATGGGCATTGGGAATCCGGGACAAAAAGCTGTTATGCATTATAAAAGAGATGCTGAAAGCACCTGTTGTTCTGCCAAATGGAGAGAAAACATATCCCGCACGGGGTACCCCGCAAGGCGGTATTTTGTCGCCATTGCTTGCAAACATCGTATTGAATGAACTGGATTGGTGGATTGCTTCCCAGTGGGAGCAGATGCCAACAAAGACAAAATTCAAAACAAGGAGCAATGTGCAGGGAACAGAGATTAAGAGCCACGCCTACAGGGCTCTGCGCCGGAGCAGACTAAAAGAGATGCATGCAGTTCGGTACGCAGATGATTTTAAAATTTTCTGCGCAACACATGAGGATGCTGTCAGAGCATACAAGGCAACAGAGTTATGGCTAAAGGACAGGCTGGGGCTGGAAATCAGCCCTGACAAATCCAAAGTAGTTAATCTCAAAAGACAGTATTCTGATTTTCTCGGGTTCAAACTGAAAATCCGTAAAAAGGGTAAGAAATATGTAGTTCGGTCTCATATGAGCGATAAAGCATACAAAAAGGCTCATGAAAAAGTCTCGGAAGAAGTAAAGAAACTGGCTCATTCGTCAGATGATAATGCTCAGTTCATGCAGCTTCAGAAATACAACTCTGTAGTTGCCGGACTTCATGAATACTATTGTATTTCTACAGAAGTATCTCATGACTTCAGCAGACTTGCCTTCAGTATCAACAAACAGCTCAGAAACAGACTGAAAGGCGACTTATCCAAAAAGGGACAACTCAGAAATGGGTTTATTAAAGAAAAGTATGGAGCAAGCAGACAGATGAGGTTCCTTCATGGACGTCCGGTGGTTCCACTGGGATATGTCCAGTCAAAGAATGCCCAGCATAAAAGGAAATCCATCAATAAATATACGGTCAAAGGTCGGGAACAGATTCATAAGAATCTTGCAATCGACACAGCGACAATGTTATGGCTGATGAGAAATCCTGTAAAGGGCAGAACCATTGAATATGCGGATAACCGTATTTCTTTGTATGCGGCACAGTATGGTAAATGTGCAGTGACAGGAATTCCGATGAATTCCCACGATATTCACTGCCACCATAAAGTACCGGTAAGCAATGGCGGTTCGGATGAATACGCAAATCTTATTCTTGTCAGCAAAGCGGTTCATATCCTTATCCATGCTTCTTCAGAACCTACGATTGAGAAGTACCTGAAATCCTTAAATCTTGACAATAAACAAATAGAAAAGCTTAACAAACTTCGTACTATGGCAGAAATGCCACCTATTATTCTTTGAATTTAATGCTGTAACGAAGTGTGTAAGTTGTGTTTAAAAGCCCTGGACGGCTGAATTCGATGGAGCGCCGTGTGCGGTGAAAGTCGCATGCACGGTGTGGAGCGGGGGAAAATCCGGAGATAACTTCAAAGGATTACCTATCGCTATCCGGTGCTAAGAGCCAGGGCATCAAACAGCTGATGGCTGGTGCCGGAATCATGCTGCTGGGAACTACCCTGATTCCACAGCTGGCAACATTGTTCTCTTAAGAGGAGTGGTAGATGAACACCATCATCGAGAGAATCACGGAAGCGATAAAGGATATCCTGATCGGGCTTATTAAGTCAAGTTTGGATAACATGTTCACGTCTGTCAATGAGCAGGTGGGAACCATAGCCGGGCAGGTGGGACAGACACCGCAGGGATGGAATGCAGGGATTTTTAATCTGATTCAGAATATATCCCAAACGGTGATTGTCCCCATTGCGGGACTGATCATCACCTTTGTCCTGTGCTATGAATTGATCACGATGGTAACACAAAAAAACAATTTCCATGAATTTGAGACTTATAACATTTTCCTCTGGATCTTCAAAGCGTATGTAGCCATTTATCTGGTGACAAATACGTTCAATATCACGATGGCGGTCTTTGACGTTGGGCAGCATGTGGTCAACAATGCCGCCGGGGTGATATCAGGAAACACTGCGGTGGATGCAACAGAAGCAATTACACGGATTGTGGATGCCCTGGAGGATATGGAGTTAGGGGATTTGTTCCTGCTATCCATGGAAACGATGTTGATCAGTGTTACCATGCACATTCTGTCAATTATCATTACGGTAATCTTGTACGGAAGAATGATAGAAATCTACCTTTATACTTCCATAGCACCAATTCCGTTTGCCACCATGACCAATAAGGAATGGGGTAATATCGGAAACAACTATTTAAAAGGCTTGTTCGCACTGGCATTTCAGGGATTCTTCATGATGGTCTGTGTGGGAATTTATGCAGTTTTAGTAAATGCAATGACCATATCCAGTGACCTTCATGCAGCAATGTTTTCAGTAGCGGCTTATACAGTGATTCTTGCATTTTCATTATTCAAGACCGGAAGCCTTAGCAAATCAATATTCAATGCCCATTAGCGGGCAGGAAAGGAGCGCATACCATGGCGTATGTACCAGTACCAAAAGACCTTACCAAGGTCAAAACAAAAGTAGCGTTAAATCTGACAAAGCGGCAGCTGATTTTCTTTTCACTTGCCGCAGTAGTGGGAATTCCGTTTTATCTGTTCATGAGAAAACCAATTGGTTCCAATATCGCAGCCATTCTAATGGTAACGATCATGCTTCCATTTTTCTTCATGGCAATGTATGAAAAAGACGGACTTCCCTTTGAAAAAGTGGTGGCAAATATCATTCGACAGAAGTTTATCTGCCCGGCGGTAAGACCATATAAGACAGAAAATTTTTATCAGGAGATTTCCACCCTTGTAAAAAAGGAGGGTGTGCCGGATGGCAAAAAAGACAAAGCAGGAGGCTCAGCAGGAGCGTCTGTCCCTGGCGGAAAAAAGAAACCGTCAGGAAAGAAGAAACAAAAAAAGCAGAAAAGAAAGAGAACAGGAAAAGCGTAGGAAGAAACAGGAACGAGACCGCAGGAAACAGAAAAACATTCCTACAACAGCACAGCAGAGTATTCCGTATATTCGTATGCTGCAGGATGGTATCTGCCAGGTGACAAAGACCTTTTTTTCCAAGACGATTCAGTTTTATGACATCAACTATCAGCTTGCTTTAAATGAGGATAAGACCACGATATTTGAAAATTACTGTGATTTCTTAAATTACTTTGATTCTTCCATCAGTGTGCAGCTGTCCTTTATCAATCAGCAGGTGGATGTGGCAGAATTTGAAAAAAGTATTGATATTCCGGATCAGAACGATGACTTCAATGCCATTCGTGAAGAGTACCGTACTATGCTGAAAAATCAGCTTTCCAAAGGAAATAATGGTCTGGTGAAGACAAAGTATATCACTTTTGGAATCGAAGCAGAAAGCCTGAAGGTGGCAAGACCGAGGCTTGAAAGAATTGAAACAGATATCTTAAATAATTTTAAAATTCTGGGTGCACAGGCACATTCACTAAATGGTCTGGAAAGGCTGGAGATTCTGTATCATGTGTTCAACCAGGATCGGATTGAGCCATTTAAGTTCCAGTATAAGATGCTGCCGGAAACAGGATTAAAGACCAAAGATTTTATTGCACCGACTTCCTTTAACTTTTCCAAAAATCAGACATTTTTGATGGGAAGAACGATGGGAAGTGTGAGTTATCTGCAGATTCTGGCACCGGAGCTGACAGACCGAATGCTTGCAGACTTCCTGGATGTGGATGACAGCATCAATGTCAACATTCATATCCAGTCCATTGACCAGAGTTCTGCGATCAAGATGATCAAGAGTAAGATTTCAGATCTGGATAAGATGAAGATTGAAGAGCAGAAGCGGGCAGTACGTTCCGGTTATGATATGGATGTGCTTCCGTCGGACCTTGTGACTTATGGAGAAGAGGCGAAGAACCTGTTGGAAGATCTGCAGTCCAGAAATGAGAGGATGTTCCTTGTAACGGTTCTGGTAATGAATACCGCAAAGAAGCGTCAGAAGTTGGATAACAATATTTTCCAAGTACAAGGAATCGCACAGAAATATAACTGTTCCTTAAAACAGCTGGATTATCAGCAGGAAGCTGCACTTATGTCCTGTATTCCACTGGGAGTCAATCGGATTGAAATCCAGAGAGGACTTACCACATCTTCAACAGCGATTTTCGTGCCGTTTACGACACAGGAACTGTTTCAGGAAGGGGAGGCTCTTTATTATGGATTGAATGCATTATCCAACAACATGATCATGGTTGATCGGAAACGTCTGAAGAACCCGAATGGACTGATTCTTGGTACACCTGGTTCCGGTAAGTCCTTCTCAGCAAAGAGAGAGATTACGAACTGTTTCCTAATTACGGAAGACGATATCATCATCTGCGATCCAGAAGCCGAGTATTCTCCATTGGTACAGGCACTGCATGGGCAGGTGGTGAAGGTTTCACCGGTATCTGACCAGTATATCAATCCAATGGATCTGAACCTGAATTATTCCGAGGAAGATAATCCACTGTCACTGAAAGCAGATTTTATTCTGTCTTTGTGTGAGCTGATTGTTGGAGGAAAGAATGGACTGGAGCCGGTAGAAAAGACCATCATTGACCGCTGTGTACGGTTAGTATATCAGGAATATCTTGCCGATCCAGTGCCGGAGAAGATGCCAATCCTGGAGGATTTATATAACCTTCTGAGAAAACAGGAAGAGCCGGAAGCACAGCGACTGGCCACTTCGTTGGAAATCTATGTTACAGGTTCTCTGAATGTATTTAATCATCAGACAAATGTGGATATCAATAACCGCATTGTCTGTTTTGATATCAAGGAGCTTGGTAAGCAGTTGAAAAAGATCGGGATGCTTGTAATCCAGGATCAGGTCTGGAACAGGGTAACGATGAACCGTTCTGCCCATAAGTCCACCAGATACTATGTGGATGAGTTCCATCTTCTCTTAAAAGAGGAACAGACTGCAGCTTATAGTGTGGAGATCTGGAAGCGATTCCGTAAATGGGGTGGTATTCCAAGTGGTATCACCCAGAATATTAAGGATTTGCTGTCTTCCAGGGAAATCGAGAATATATTTGAAAATTCAGATTTTATTTATATGCTCAATCAGGCATCCGGAGACAGGCAGATTCTGGCAAAACAGCTGAATATCTCACCAACCCAGCTGTCCTATGTAACCAACAGTAATGAGGGGGAAGGACTTTTGTTCTATGGAAATGTCATTATCCCATTTGTAGACAGATTCCCGAAGAATTCCCTCTATAAAATCATGACAACCCGCTTAGAGGAGACTTCCGAAGCAGGTTAAATCAAAGGAGAAAACAATGTTACGAGCAATTTCATATGTATTAACTTTTAGTGGCGGTGCTGTTTTTGGCATCGCTTTTCTCTGTTTATTACAGGCAGGGAAAGGATATCCGAAGAAGGAGGAGTAATCAGTGGCAGAACAGAGAATGAAAGTCAGGGATAAGAAAGTTCAGAAGATGACCAAGGATGGTCTGGTGGAAGAAAACCTGACAGATAAATCTTCTGTTCGTGTCAGTAACCGTGCCAGTGATGTGCAGATGGGAGGAAAACAGGGGGAAAAAGAATTAAGCCTTGTGGATAAGTCTTCCCGCCAGTCTGAACGGAGTGGGAAAAATATTCGTCCCTCTGTGCAAAAATCCAGAGATGCACCGGAACTGATACGGACAGAGAAGCAAAGTGAGGATTTTGGACAAAATAGAAAGCAGCAAAACCGGAAAAGGATTCGTGCTGAAGTCGGAAAAGAATCCAGACTTGCAGAAAAATCTGAAGCCGGACAGTCAGGGAGACTGAAAGAAAAACGTGCTGATCTATCAGAAAACAGAGGAGACAGCCGGAGAAATCAGACCGGCGGCAGCAAAAAGCCAAAACAAAAACAGCGTTTGAAATTTGCTTATGAGGAAACTGGTGCTTCTGTGAAAAATGACAAAGATATGGAGAAATTGAACCAGATGGATACGGATGGAGTCAATTTCCGCCATCAAAAACAGAAGGAAAAAGCCAAAAAGTTTTCTTATGAGGAAGCAAAAAAGAAAAAGGAAGCTAAGCAGCATTCCAAGAAGGCACAGGTCTATCGGGCAAATGAAGGGGAAGCTCCTGGAAAGAAGAAATTCCGCTTGAAGTTTGGTGAAGGGGAATCTGTGAAAACAGAAAAAGCTTCTGTTGTCAAGAAAGCAGGAAGTGCAACTTCCGTAGCATTGCACCGTGAGATCAGCAAAAATGAAGACGATAATGCGGCGGTAGAAGGTGTCCATAAGTTAGAAGAAAGCGGCGAAGGTGTTTACCGGCTGGAACAGAGAAGTGCCAGACGCAGGAAACAGAGGGCATCCAGAAAAAGAAGCAGACTTGAAAGACAGGAAGAGAAACAGACACAGGCGGCAACCCGTCAGGAGCAGAAGAAACTGAAAAAACAGATTCAGAAGCAACAGATCAAACGGGATTATGCCAAAGCGAAGCGAAGTGAACAGACAGTAGGAACAGCTACAAAAGGTACGATTGATTATATCAAGAAGATTGGCGGCAAAGTCACCAACTTCTTTAAAGAAAACCGGAAGGTGTATATCAGTGTAGCAGTTCTGATCGGATTGATGTTTCTGATCATAACGAATGTCACGTCATGCTCTGCAGTGTTTTTACAAAATGTGATCACTTATACCGGAACCAGTTATCTGTCATCGGATCAGGCAATCCGGGAAGCGGAACTGTATTACACACAGCTGGAAGCTAATCTGCAGGAGCGGATCAACAACATGGAATCTGAAGAACCGGGACATGAGGAATACCGATATAACATCGGACCTATTGAGCATGATCCGTTTATCCTGATCAGTTATCTGTCAGCAAAGTATGAAGAATTTACCTTTGAACAGGTAAAGCCAGAACTGGATGCTCTTTTTGCATTGCAGTATCGGTTAGAAACAGAAGCAGTCAATGAGACTGTGACAGAGACAGCAACTGTAAGAGTTGGAGAATCTTTGGGACAGGTTGTGACCAGTGGGTATTGTAACTGCCCAATTTGTTGTGGTATTTGGAGCGGAGGACCGACTGCCAGTGGAGCATATCCAACTGCCAATCATACCTTAGCGGTAGATGCTTCCAATCCGTTTGTACCAATGGGAACAAAGGTAGTTATGAATGGTGTCGAATATACTGTAGAAGATACCGGAGTTTTCGCAAGATACGGTGTACAGTTTGATGTTTATTATGACAGTCATGCGGCAGCATCTGCACATGGACATCAAACATGGGAATGTTATCTGGCAGATGATAATGGAAGCAATGAAGTGGAAGTGACCAGGACAAGAGATGTAGATGTGCTGAATGTCACCTTAAATAGTGGAAACCTGATGTCAATCTGTCAGGACAGGATGGGATTTTTCCAGAAAGAACTGTTCAGTGCCTACAACGATACAAAAGGCAACTTGCAGATGTTTGCAACACCGGTTGATTTTAACTGGTATTCCAGTGTGACCAGCTATTATGGATACAGGATTCATCCAATATCAGGAGCAAATCAGCTTCATAATGGGATGGATATCGGAGCACCGGAAGGGACAAAAGTAATGGCAGGGCTGACCGGAACGGTTACAACTTCTGCTTATAATGACAGCTATGGAAATTACGTCATTATCAAAGACAGCAAAGGTTATGAGCTTCGCTATGCACACCTTAGCACCCGGAGCGTATCTGCAGGAGCATCTGTTAGCAAAGGTGATGAAATTGGTCTGGTAGGAAACACTGGAAATTCGACAGGAAGCCATCTTCATATTGAACTGTTAAAAAATGGAGAACGGTTGAACCCGATCTTTTATCTGGAAACAGGAGAAGGTTCCAGTTTTGGTGGCAATGAATACACCAGTGAAGCGGCACAGCGATTACTAGAAGAAGCGGCAAAATATCTCGGAACACCGTATGTGTGGGGTGGATATTCCCCAAGTGGATTCGATTGTTCCGGATTTGTAAGCTACTGTCTGACAAACTCTGGTGTAAGGAATACAGGAAGACTAACAGCACAGGGACTGTACAACATTTGTACACCAGTATCCCAGTCGGAGGCACAGCCGGGAGATTTGATTTTCTTTACTGGAACTTACGACGCAGGGGAGCCGGTAACGCATATCGGAATCTATGTAGGCAATGGTCAGATGATCCATTGTGGACATCCGGTGCAGTATACGTCCATCAATTCCCCATACTGGCAGAGCCATTTCTATGGATTTGGACGATGGTAAGAAAAAAGGGCGGCTGCATCAGTCGTCCGGAAAGGAGAACCGATGAAAAGTCTTGAAAAAGCAACGGCAGATTATGAGAAAGCCAAAGAGAAAATGGAAGCATCCAAAGCCAGATATGAAGCAGATTTAAAGCGGTTCAAGGCTGCGGAGATTGCAAAAACAGAAGCGGAAAATCTGGAAATTGTAAGAATTATCCGTGCAATGGATATGAGTATTCCGGAATTGGAAGCTTTCAAAAAGAGAATGAAAAATGAACTGCCCGGCAGGGTAGAAATACAGAAGGAGGAAACAAAAGCCGATGATGAATCTGGAAAAAATGAAACAGAAGAAGAGAACAATTACTAAAAGCAGAGTAAAAAAGAGCTTGCTTGCTGCAACGACATTTCTTTGCCTGACAACACCTTTGCTCCAGACACAGACTGCTTATGCAGCTGAGAATACCACGCCTGCAATCACGATTGAGAAACCGGATGGCTGGAAACAGGGAGAAACAATCATTGCTGTTACGGTAGATGCCAGTCATATGCCGGAAGGTTTCTCAATAGCAAAGATTGAAGCAAAAGCAGGAAAAGATGGAAGCTGGCAGGATGTAACCGGAAGTGGAAGTATCACGATCACTGGAAATCAGACAGTGTATGTGCGTGTTACAGATGGTGAGGGGAAGGTCTATGAGCAGAATCGCTCTATTAAGTGTTATGACACGGAAAAGCCTACACTCTCTGCTTCCCTGACAGATGGTGTGCTGACGATTCAGGGGAATGATACAGTATCAGGGATTACTGCAGTAACAGTCAATGGCACCACTTATACAGACTTGAAGGATGGAATGCTGAGAGTGCAATTGACACAGAAAGATTTTACTACAAAACAGATTGAGATTACGGTAACAGATGGTGCCGGAAATACGTCTGAAAAGTATGTGTTACAGAATCCTTATTATGAATGGGCAAAGAAGCAGGCAGAGAAACAGAAAACTTCCAGTGACAGTAATGGTGCAATGGCAACCACGACCAGTGCAGATGCAACTGGGACTGAGAAAACAACGACTTCACCGCTTCCGCAGGATGCACAGGCTTCTGAGCCGACAGATGCAAAAGGAACCGTGGATGATCGGACAGTGACAGGTATTGAGGAACAGCTTAATAAAGAAGGCGAGACAGCAGATTCTGTTACTAAAACAGCTACGGAAGGAACAAAAGAGTTTTATACCATTTCAACTAAGAGTGGTAAGATTTTCTATCTGATTATTGACAATTCAAAATCTCAGGATAATGTGTATTTTCTTACAGAAGTCAGTGAAAAAGATCTGATGAACTTCACACTTTCTGATTCGGTGACACTTCCGGAAGTGGATACGGTTTATGCAGAACCAGAGAAAAAAGCAGAGGAAGAAAAACCGGAAACGACAGAGTCAGCCGAGAAAGATAAGGTAGAGGATGATATTCAGATGCCTGAAGATAAAAGTCCATTTGGAACGTATCTTTTGATTGCACTGGTTGCAGTCGGAGCTGCGGCGGGAGGATATTACTTCAAAGTCTATAAACCAAAACATGAATATGATGATGAGGATGAGATGGAAGAGGATGAAGATGAATCCGAAGATTCAGAGTCAGAAAAACGGGAAGTAGACGATGCAGATGAGCAGGAAGAAAGTACAGAACCGGAAATTCTGAGAGATGAAGATTTTGACGATAATGTGCTGGAAGATGAAGAAGAGGAGCAGGAGTAAATGAAATTAGTGATTGCAGAAAAGCCATCGGTTGCGATGGCACTGGCTTCCGTGCTTGGAGCCAGAACAAGAAAAGATGGCTACGTGGAGGGAAACGGTTATATCGTTTCCTGGTGCGTAGGACATCTGGTTGGATTATGTGATGCATCGGAATACGATGAAAAATATAAAAAATGGAGATATGAAGATCTGCCGATTGTGCCGGAATGTTGGAAACACAAGATTTTGGAGGGCACAAAGAAGCAGTTCGGAATCTTAAAGAAACTGATGAGAGATTCTGAAGTGAATGAAGTAATCTGTGCCACTGATGCAGGACGTGAAGGTGAGCTGATCTTCCGTCTGGTGTATGAGCAGGCAGGATGTAAAAAGCCGATGAAGCGACTCTGGATCTCATCTATGGAAGAACAGGCAATTAAAGATGGATTTGCGTCATTAAAAGACGGTTCGTGTTATGACAGTCTCTATCAGTCAGCACTTTGCAGGGCAAAGGCAGACTGGCTGGTGGGAATCAATGCGAGCCGTCTTTTTTCTGTTCTGTATAACCAGAATCTGAAAGTTGGAAGAGTACAGACACCAACACTTGCCATGATCGTGGATCGAAATCAGAAGATCAAGGAATTTACCAAAGAAAAATATTATATGGCTCATATTAAGTTTGATGATATGGATGCAGTCACGGAGCATTTTCAGAAAAAAGAGGATGCAGATAAAGTGGCTGCGGATTGTGCGGAGCGTATGTGTGAAGTAGAGAAGGACGATGTGAAGGAGAAAACAGTTCGTCCACCGAAGCTCTATGATCTGACAACCTTACAGAGGGAAGCCAATCGAATGTTTGGTTATACCGCACAGCAGACGCTGGATGCCGTGCAGGAGATGTATGAACAGAAGCTGGTCACTTATCCGAGAACAGACAGCCAGTATCTGACAGATGAGATGGGAGAAAGCACAGAAACTCTGATTCAGATGTTACTTGGGAAAATGCCTTATGCCGAAGGTTTGGAATATCAGCCGGATGTGAGTAAGGTATTAAATTCAAAGAAAGTATCTGATCACCATGCAATTATCCCAACCATGGAAGTAGCAAAAGCAGATATTGATGAACTGAAAGAACGAAACCGTAAGATTTTGTATCTGATCAGTGCCAGGGTTCTGACAGCAACTGCAGATCCTTATATTTATGAGAGCCATAAGTGCCAGATTACCTGTAATTATCATACGTTTTATCTCACAGCAAAGAAAACAAAGCAGGAAGGATTCAAGGCGATCGACAATAGATTGAAACAGTTCTTTGGAGTAAAGATTGAGAGAGAAGAGCCGGAACTGGATATCTGGGCAGGCAAGCATTATGGTCCCTGTGATTCTTTTGTATCGGAGCATTTTACACAGCCACCGAAACAGTACACGGAAGATACCCTGCTTTCAGCGATGGAACGTGCAGGGAATGAAGAACTGACCGAAGATACGGAAAAGAAAGGACTTGGCACACCGGCAACAAGGGCAGCCATCATTGAAAAACTGATTCAGTCTGGTTTTGTGAAAAGGGAAAAGAAAAATCTGGTGCCGACGGATGATGGAAATGTACTGATTACGGTTCTGCCGGATGAGATTAAATCTCCGAAGATGACCGCAGAGTGGGAAATGGCATTGAATCATATTGCCCAGAATACAGAGACAGCAGATGAATTTCTAAATGGGATTACAGAGCTGATGCAGGAACTGGTTGCCAGATATCAGGGGATTTCAGAAGAAAAGAAAGACCAGTTTCAGGGAAAGGCAAAAGGAGAAATCATTGGCAAATGTCCCCGCTGTGGAGCAGATGTCCGGGAAGGAAAAGTAAACTTTTACTGCTCTGACCGGAACTGTGCTTTTACCTTATGGAAGAATGATAAATTTCTTGCAAGCCAGGGGAAAAAGATGGATAAGGCGATAGCAAAGAAATTTCTGTCTAAAGGAAAAATCCATTATAAGGATCTGGTATCAAAAAAAACAGGGAGACAGTATGAAGCAACCGTGGAGATGGTTGATCCTGGAGAGGGAAATGTACAGTTCAATCTGATCTTCCCACAACGATAAGTAGTGTATTGCAGGCAGTCTAAGGACTGTCTGTTTTAATACAAATATATGAAAGAGAGGACCTTTGCATGAAGAAAAAAGGTAATTTTAGAAAAGTAGTATCTGGCTTGCTGGCAGGCATGACAATCCTTAGTACAGTGTTGTCTCCGATGACTGCATATGCAGCGGAGATCCAGCCAGCGGAAAAACCACCACTTTATGAGGAAGTAAAAGACCTTCTGGATGAAGATGAGGTGGTGACTGCCAAAGATTATGAAATGGAAACAGGCAGTGTATTTGATGTGAAATCAGACTTTACAGGACTGGAAATTAAGGATGATAACAAGGTCAAAGTCACATTTGAGGAAGCAAAGAATGATAAGAATGAGGATTTTACGACAGATCATACGGACACTTACAAAGCGGTCTATTATGTGGAACCGGTAAATCAGGAGCATCCGAAGTACCAGATCAGCCGAAACCTGATTGTGCGTGAGAAAGAAACAGAAACGCAGACAGAGGCGGCAGGGAGTGAAGCAGTGACCGAATCCAAAACAGCTGTAAGTGAACAGCAGACAGAGGAAGCGGAGGATTCCGAAGCAGACTCGGAGATTACCGATATTGATGCTGATGAATTTGATGATTTAGTCGAGCAGGCACAGAATCAGGATACCTATGATGAAGAATCAGGGTTAGAGCTTCATGATGTTTTGGAACAGGCAGGAGACGAAGGTGTGGATCTTGAAGCTATGGAAGAAGGAGAGATTGCAACATTTGAAGCAGTTTCGGCTTATTCAGCAAGAAGTACACAGCAGGTAACAATTGAAAAAGGACCACTGTATAGATATGCAGATTATAATCTTGGAACCTATCTGACAGAGCCGTACTATATCAGCTACGGAAGCGTCAGAGCAATTGCGTATTGTGTACAGCCAGCAAAGCCAGGACCTGGATCTGGAAATTATACAATTACAAAGATTGGAGACAATCAGGCGTTAGCAAAAGTGTGTTATTACGGCACAGATGCCGCAGGAAGCGAGAGCTTTTTCGCGAATAAACACACGGATTTTTCAGAAGGAAAAAGATTCATCATTATTCACATGGCTGCATCTTATGCCAATGGAAGCAGTGATGCATTCTATGGAACAAATGCTACAGGCGAGGCTTTGGCAAAAGAACTCTATAATTATTGTGTGAATAAGACGGAAATACCAGATGTAGCGATGTCATTTTCCAAACCGAATGTAAAAGCTTATGTAGATGGTAATGTTCAGAGAACGGAGAACATCAAGTTCAACGCATCTTCCCAGCAGAAAATTACAATGGACTTACCAAAGGGAGTAAAGCTCCATAATGTATCTACTGGAAATGTAAGTGCGGCAGGTGCAAGCGTAACAATTGGAGGAGGAACCACGTTTTATCTCTCAGCTCCTCTGACACAGACAAAAGATGTAAGTGCTTCTTTTTCTACAAAGATGAAGGGAAGTATTACAAAAGATTATTCAGCATATAAATTGACTACGAATGCAAGTGTTCAGGATCTGGCATTTGTGTTTGGAGAAGGTGTCGCTGATGAAAAATATGTAAGCTTAAAGGTGTCCTGGATTGAACAGGCTACGATCGAAATCGTAAAGAAAGACGATACAGCGGATGTCAATCTTGCAGGTGCAGTATTCGGTGTATACAGCGATGAGGCTTGTACAAAGCTGATCACTCAGATGCCGGCAACAGATAAGAATGGAAAATCTTCTGTTACGATCATCAAGACACAGGATACTGTTTATCTGAAAGAGATCACAGCACCACAGGGATATGTAGTAAATGCAACGGCAACAAATGTAAAACTGGTAGCAAGTAAGACCTCAGCTGTAACCGTGGAAAATAAAGAACAGCTGGCAGAGCTTACCATTTACAAAGAAGGACAGGTTCTGACCGGAGCAGATGTCAGTGAAAATGGAACGGTATTTCAGTATGAAAACCGCAGACAGAAAAATGCAGTGTATAACGTGTATGCAGGGGCAGATATCGTAACAGCTTATGGCACAAAAGTGTACAGCAAAGGTGACCTTGTAAATGAAAACCTGACAACAGGTGAGAATGGTTCTGTCACACTGAAAAACCTGCATCTTGGAACCTACGTGGTAAAAGAAACAAAAGCACCGGACTCTTTCTATAACGGCAGCGAAGAAAAGTCAGTGACTCTAACTTATGCTGGTCAGAATAAAGAAGTTGTATTTGCAGATGTGACTTTTAACAACGAGAGACAGAAAGCAGATGGTTCCGTAGTAAAACAGGATAAAGACACCAAGAAACCACTGAAAGGCGGTATTTTTGCTCTGTATGCATCCGATGATATCAGAAATGCAGACGGAAGCGTTGTTGTGAAAAAAGGAACGCTGATTGAGAAAGTAACTACTGGCGCAGACGGAACTGCAAAATTTACAGCAGATCTTCCGATTGGATATTCCTATTCTGTAAAAGAAGATCAGGCACCGGAAGGTTATGTGAGAAATACAGAAGATGTGTACACGTTCCAGTTTTCTTACACCAATGATAAAGAAGCAACCGTATCTTTTGCCCATACCTTCAGCAATGACCATGTGACAGCAAAGATCAATCTTTATAAAGTGGATAAAGAGACAGGAAAAGCAGTACCGCAGGGAGATGCCACACTGAAAGGTGCAGTTTATGGATTGTATGCCCGTGAAGATATCGTGCATCCGGACGGAGCAACCGGAACTATTTATAAAGCAGGAGAACAGGTAGCTTCTCTTACAACAGATGACAAAGGACAGGCTTCTGTAAAAGGCTTATATCTTGGCAAATATTATATCAAAGAGATTACACCGCCGACCGGATACCTGGCAGATACAGAAGAGCATGATCTTACGTGCAGTTATGAAGGAGATATGACAGCAGAAGTAAAAAGAGAGTGCACTTCCAGTGAGCAGGTCATCAAGCAGCCATTCCAGATCATCAAAGCAGCCAACAATGGAAAGACCGATGCCGATCTGTTATCCGGAGCCGGATTTACAGTTTATCTGAAATCTTCCCTTACAAAGAAAGCAGATGGAAGCTACGACTTTGATTCTGCAAAACCTGTAGTGAGTGGAGAAAATGGAGCAACTGAGATTTTCACAGATGAAAAAGGGTATGCCCTGTCTCTTATACACATCTGACGCTGCCGACGATACTCC
>OJPV01000612.1_pt1 | contig 17247 bp, 15 predicted proteins | sample 1598581 | NCBI WGS metagenome assembly OJPV01 (sample SAMN03922501, study PRJEB24848) | human gut metagenome | isolation source: stool sample | host: Homo sapiens | place: Germany | collected 2011-11
ACAGAAGAAAAAGTCAGGATAAGCCCCGGGGAAGCCGCAATGTCGGGGCACAATAAAAGAAAAAATAAGAATATGCCCGACGGTAGCTATAGGATCGGAGCAGAAGGAGGAAAAGTGAAGATTACAGACCAAAACATAGAAAGCAGAATAGAGGAAATTAATAAGGAACTGGAAAAAATAAGAAAAGTGGAGAAAAAGTTTCCCCAGGGAGAACTTCAATGCTTCAAAAATGAAAACCGCTATAAATGGAAAATAAAGGAGGAAAATGGACTACGCTATCTTCCTAAAACCGAAAGAAATCAGGCGGAAATGTTGGCATTGAAGAAATATTATGAATGTAGGAAAAAGGAATTGGAGAGCGAAGCTGCTGGATGGAAAGCTTATTTGAGAAAAACAGACAAGATTAAAGTAAGTTCAGAATATTTATTAAATCATCCGGAGTATGGAAGATTGCTGGCTAAGAATTTTAGACCACTAAACAGGGAACTGGAGCGGTGGCAGGAGGAACCATATGAAAAAAGTACAAAACATCCGGAAGACCTATTGGTACTGGGAACTCATGGGAAAATGCTACGGTCTAAATCAGAAGCAATTATTGACAGAATGCTGTTTCAAAATAAAATACCGTTTCATTATGAAGAAAAATTAGTTTTGGATGGAATTATTTTATATCCTGATTTTATGATACGACATCCAATCACAGGACAATATTTTTACTGGGAGCATTTTGGAATGATGGATAACCCGGATTATTGCAAACATGCCTGCGACAAAATAAGATTATATTGTCAACATGGTATCATTCCATCCGTAAACCTCATTCTTACATATGAAACAAAACAGTATCCTTTGAGTGCAGACAAAGTAGAAATGATTTTGCAGGAATATTTTGGTTGTAGCAGAGGCAATGCCGTGATAGGATAAAACATATCAGCAATAGTAAGATAAGGGGGATATGCAAAATGAAGCACCTGATCATTGTAAAGTTTAAAGAAAATGTATGGGTTAGGGAGAGCGAGGCAAGCAGGAAAATGCTTGCGGATATCCGAGAGATCTTCGATCAGACGCAGCAGATCGAAGGCGTCCATACAGTGAACATTTATGAAAATGTGACGCCGAGACCGAACCGGCATGATCTGATGATCGAGATGGAGATGGATCCGGAGGCGCTGCCTGTATACGATGCTTCCGCAGCTCATCAGGAATGGAAGGCAAAATACGGGGACGCTATTCAGTCCAAGACTATCTTTGATTATGAATAAAATTTGTAACCTTACGAAGAGGAGTCAGTTATGGAAGAATTTGATATCAGAGAAGCTACGCCGAAAGATGCGGAGAAGATCATCATATATTTAGCACAGGTAGGTGGAGAGACAGATTATCTGTCCTTTGGAAAAGAAGGACTTCCTATTTCGATAGAAGAGGAAGAGAAATTTATACAGAATATAAATAAGGAGGAACATTCCGTTCTCTATGTGGTATGGAAAAATAGAGAGATCATCGGAGATGCCAGCCTAAGCGGATTCTCCAGAAGGATGAGCCACCGCGCCGAATTCGGAATCTCTGTGGTCAAGTCGGAATGGGGGCAGGGAATTGGTAGTGCGCTGTTACAGAAATGCATTATGTATGCTAAAGAACATGCGATAGAACTGATCAATCTGGAAGTCCGAAGCGATAATATACGAGCTATTCATGTCTATGAGAAATATGGCTTCCGGAAAATAGGGACCTCACCGGCGTATTATAAGATGGACGGAACATATTATGATTTCGATCTGATGGTATTAGACCTGAGAAGGGAAAGGCGGTAGTTATCGTTATCGCCGCGGCCATCATCGCAAAGACCATCGAAGGAGCGACGATAGCGGAGCAGAACTCAGCACGATCGTAGTACAGATGCATTAACACAGAAATATAAAGAAATACAAAGTGACCCAAAGAACCGCAAAGAAACACAAAGGAGCCATAACACCATGGAAATATTTGACATCGTAGATGAAAAAGGCATTCCCACAGGGGAGACCATAGAACGCACACAGGCGCATGAAAAAGGTGTCCGCCACAGAACCGCCCATATCTGGATCGTGAGGGAACAGGACGGAAAAGCCCAGCTGTTATTGCAGAAGCGCTCCGCTGAGAAAGACAGTTTTCCGGGGCGGTTCGATACCTCTTCTGCCGGGCATATTCAGGCGGGGGACGAGCCGGAAGAGTCCGCAATCCGGGAACTTCACGAAGAACTGGGAATCCGGGCAGCAAAGGAGGATCTTACATTCGCCGGATGTTTTGATATTCAATACGAAAAAGAATTCTATGGAAAAATGTTCCGGGACAATGAAGTGGCATTCGTCTACATGTACACCAAGCCTGTAGATGCTAAAAAGCTTACCCTGCAAAAAGAGGAAGTGGAGAGCGTGGAGTGGTTCGATATGGAGGAACTGGACACCGCATTGCAGCCGCCCAGAGACCAAAGGTTCTGCGTCCCTATGGAGGGCTTCCAGATTGCAAAACAATGGTGGGAGAGCAGAAGATAATTAAACTGTCTCTACAGGTCCGACTGGCAGACAGAATTGCAGCACATGAGAGAGATGATCTCCACGCCGGAGGTTTTGGTGTATTACGATGCCATACAGCAGGCAACGGAAGAATTCAGACAGGCAGAGTAAAAAAAGAGCTGCCCTCATAATGAGGACAACTCTTTTTTTTTAATAAGATTTTCACCAGATGAAATTACTTCACAGTTACGGAAGTGATGTGAGGGTTCACACCTTCGTACCAGTACAGGAAGCCTTCCATATCAACAGTGTCACCGATCTTTAAGTTCTTTACAGCATTGTAAACATCGGTGGTGTTGTCGCACAGATAAGACTCAACGGTGAAGGTATAGGTCTGACCATTCAGAGATACGTTGAAGTACAGGTCGTTACCGTCTTCGCCGGAACCGTCCCAGTTGTACAGGAAAGCAACGTCATTGCCGTCAGCATCCTGACCAGCAGCTTCTACGGTCATGCCCTTGAAAGCTACGAACTGGTTCTGGTAGTTGATCAGATCATCGGTACCTAACAGATCGGTCACATCGGTAACGGGAGCAATGTAGCTGCCCTCTTCGATCTCGAAGGTAGCACCTTCAGCGATCTCTACTTCACCGGACCACTCGGTCTTATAACCGGTTACTTTGATCTTGGTACCGGGTACCAGCTTTGCATAATCCTCTTCGGAACATGCGGCATTATAAATGAAGTAAGCACCGTCCTGATCCTGGGTGTACAGGGTAGCCTTGTCTTCCCACCAGGACTGTTTAGCCTGAACATAAGCCTCGATCACAACTTCGGAATCGAGATCAGCAGCCATGTACTCTTCATAGGTCATAACACCCTCGGACTTCTCATCAGCAACAGCTTCAGCAGCCTCGGTAGAAGCTTCTGTAGCAGCTTCGGTAGTAGCAGCTTCGGTAGCAGCCTCAGTGGTGGCAGCAGCGGTAGATTCAGCAGCAACGTCTGCATTGCTGTTTCCACATGCAGCGAGAGACAGAACCAAAGCCATAGCCATGGTTAATGCAAGTGTCTTCTTTTTCATAATAATCCTCCATTCCTGCGCTTTGTGGCGCATATGGGTCTGTGCAGATACAAGATACACAGACATCTCCTCAATTTATCCGGTGCGCTCAGACACCGAACAGTTCCATTATACCTGAAACACAAGATAAATCAAGGCTTTTTGCAAAAAGAACCCCATCCGCAGGAGAAATACCATCAGAAGTTATCTTACGAATGGGGCTGAAAAATTACTTTTTTCTGTTTTTTAAATATTCTCGCCCTACATACAGGAGAATCAGAATCCAGGTGACTGCAAGTGTGCTTAACAGGATCACGGAAGTCCGGGGCATGGCACCAAGTTCCTTTTTGCCGAAGGAGGCGTCACTTCCCTGGCCGAGACGGTACAGGCTCTCCACATCACTGTAAAGCTTTTGCATGTAGGCATCATCCACAGTTTCTTTTCTGCGGGTGGACTTCACTACGTTTTCAATCAACTGTCCGGAAGCATCACGTAAGGATGCGGAACCGTTAAATACCGGTGTGACAAAAGTATTGTCCACGTGATCCAAAAGTAGTTTGGAAGCTTCAATCTTCACTGCATAATGTGTACCGTTATCCGCACCGCATTCGGACAGATACTCCTGATACTCTGCGGAGTTCTGTGCCTTAGAGGTTACAGGTACATAACCTTCTGTCTCGGAATAAGCGATCTGCACATCGTTGGTGAGCAGATACTGGGCAAACAGCCAGGATGCCAGTACTTCCTGAGAGTCCGATTTATTGAAAACGCAGACGGAAGGACCCTGAGAGATCATTTCGGGATGCTCCGGGTCAAACTGGGGAATCATCCGCACGGCGGTCTCAAACTGCACCAGAGAATCCTCGCTGATATCCGACAGCGGAGCGTCCGTACCCATCCAGGTGGCTCCGGCAGTGGAATCAATGGCGAAAATACATTGCCCGGCATTCAGGAAGTTCGCAGGATAACCGGAGATCTTGAAGGTGGAAAAGGCACCGCTCTTTACATGTCCGGCAATACCATACAGGAGATCTGTGGTGGTATCGTTGAAAAGTTCAATGCTGCCGTCAGCTGTGGAATATCCTGCGTTCTTTTGCTTTAACATCTGGATCATCATGTTGTCGGTGGACTTGTAGATAAACGGGATCAGTACATTCTGCCCGTTGACTACATAGGTGCCGTCCGCATTTTTGGCGGTGGCAGCCTCGGAGACTTCCCAGATGAAATCCCAGGTCAGTACATCCGGCAGAGTATATCCAAGATTTTCCACGTAGGTCTTATTCACGTAGCAGGCTTCGGTGGAACGCATGTAGGGTACGGCATAGTAATGACCTTCGATGGAGCATTCATTCAGAAACTGGGGAATGACTTCTTCTCTGGCAGGACCGTCATAGGCAAGCTCCGTGCCGCCCAGACCGTATTTCTCATCGGCAAACAGGTCATCCAGAGGGACTACGGTATTCTGTCCGGTGAGGTAGGTGGCAATGTGATCTGGGTAGGTGATGCAGACATTGGGTGTCGTATTGGTGGAAATATTGGTAATGACATCGTTGTAAATTTTGCCGTAATCCGTGTATAGATTCAGGTTCACCGTGATATTGGGATACAGGGCTTCAAAATCTGCAATGGCTTTTTTGTAGATTTCCGTCTGGGTCTTGTTGGTATCGTTTTTCGCCCAGAAAGTGATCTCATAGTTTCTGGAAGTATCGAATTCCTCCGGAACAGTGAATTCCGGCAGCCCCTTGGACCCATGGCAGCCGGTCAGAGACAGGGACAGAGTGCCCAGGGCACATACGAGTGCCAGCTTTTTGCTAAATTGACTCATCCTTTGGTACCTCCCCTGGCAACGCCTGCCATGACTTTTTTACGGAATACGAGGAACAACACCACCAGAGGAACGGAGATCACGACCACCGCAGCCATCATGGCGGGGATGTTCTCACGACCGAAACCATTCTCACGGATCTCCTGGATACCGTTGGACACCAGATAGTAATCCGGATCATCGGTGATCAGTCTGGGCCACACATAGGAGTTCCAGCATTCAATAACCTTCAGGATCACGATGGTGATCAGTGTGGGCTTGCAGATGGGCACCATGACCTTGCGCAGATATCGCAGATCAGAAGTACCGTCCACCTTGGCGGCATAATACAGCTCGTCCGGAATCTGTGCGAAATTCTCTCGCAGCAGATAGATATAAAATACGCTGGTCACGGAAGGCAGGATCAGGCCGGTGAAGGTATTACGCAGATCCAGGTTCGTGATAGTGGTGAAATTCGTAATGACCACCAGCTCGTTCGGAATCATCATCAGGGATAAAAATAACGTAAAGATCAGATCTTTTCCGGCAAAGTTCAACCTTGCAAACGCGAAGGCCGCCAGAGTGATGACCACCAGCATAATGGCAGTGGTGACCACAGTGAAAAACAAAGTGTTCCACAGGTATCTTCCCAGAGAAACAGTGGTAAAAGCGTCCACGTAGTTCTGCCAAGTGGGAGACAGGGTGAAAAACTTCGGAATATATTCCGCATTATAGGAGCCGTAGCTTTTTACGGAGGTCAGTACCATCCAGTAAAAGGGGAACAGTACGATCAGCGCCCACAGACACAGAAAAAAGTAGATGACCCCATTGCGGATATTGCCGTGGATCCGGGTGCGTTTCTCGATTCTTTCATAATCAGATGTAACATCAGACATCACAAAGACCTCCTTTCCTATACATAGTGGACATGCTTTTTGCTGACCAGCAGATTGATGCAGGTGATGGTCAGGACGATGGCAAACAGCAGGATCGCCGCAGCGGAAGCATAGGAAGGATATCCGCCACTGTCGCCGTAGAGCATGTCGTAGACGTAGCCGACGATAGTATTCATCTCTGCGGCATTTAAGTTCGTGCCGAAGAGTGCCACGGCATCACTGTAGGCTTTGAATGCGCCGATAAAGCCGGTGATGATCAGGTAGAATACCATGGGGGAGATCATGGGCAGTGTGATCTTCGTGAACATCCGGAAACGGGAAGTGCCGTCCACTCTTGCTGCATTGTAGTACATGGGGTTCACACTGGCGAGAGCACTGGTCAGGATCAGAATCTTAAAGGGCATAACGATCCAGATGGTGTAAAAGCACAGCACGAACATTTTCGCCCAGTAGGGTCCGTCGATGAAATCCACGGAGCTGCCGCCGAAAAACTGGATCAGTAGATTGATCAGACCGTCGGAGTAAGGAGTTTTTTTGAAAAGAATCATGAAGACCAGACCGACCGCCAGAGTATTGGTCACATAGGGCAGGAAAAATATGGTCTGGAACAGATCCCGCAGCGGTTTGATGGAGCTTAAGGCGGCGGAGATCAAAAGCGCCAGTCCGGTGGAGACCGGAACGGTGATGATGACCAGAATAAAGGTATTTTTCAATGCCTGTAAAAAGTACGGATCGTGGAGCACATAGGAGTAATTGTACATGCCTATGCCGTAAAAGGTCTGGGATGCAGAATTGTAACCCTCTTCAAAGGAGTACACGAATACGTCGATAAGAGGATAGATCATAAAAGCACCCAGAAACAGGAATGCCGGCAATAGATAGAGCCAGGCTTTCATATTTTGTTTTTCCATAAGAAACCTCAATTCTTTCTGCAGCCCATGAATACCGCCGGACTGCAAAATCGGATAAAATATTAAAAACGGATGCGTTCTTCGGTGTCGGTGCAAAAGAGGAATACTTTTGCGGGCTTTAAGCCGAAATGCACTTTTCCGGTGGGAAGAGATTTCCCTTCGTCCGCATCAATGATGGAACGGATGGTAACGTTCTGGGACTTCTCATGGGTGGAAACAATGCTCACATCCCGGCCCATGACCTCCAGACGTACCAGATCGCAGGAGAGCGGTCCGTCCTCTTTTAAGATGAAGCCTTCCGGGCGGATGCCGACATGCACGGGCTGATCCGATACTCCGGGAGTGGACAGGACAGCCTCGGAGCCAATATATAACTGCTCATTTTTTACCTCACCGGAAAATACATTGATGGGAGGTGTGCCGAGGAACTTTGCAACGAACAGATTCACGGGATCATCATATACGTTCTGGGGCTTGCCGATCTGCTGTACGATACCGTCCTTCATCACGACGATCATATCGGAGATGCTCATGGCTTCGTCCTGATCGTGGGTAACGAAGATGGTGGTGATCTGCGTCTCCTGCTGGATCCGGCGGATCTCTTCTCTGGTCTGGAGACGGAGTCTGGCATCCAGATTGGAGAGAGGCTCGTCCAAAAGAAGAACGCGAGGCAGCTTGACTAAGGCTCTGGCGATGGCAACACGCTGCTGCTGACCGCCGGAGAGCTCATTGGGTTTGCGCTCTAACAGGTGATCGATCTGTACCAGCTTTGCCGCTTCCAGCACGCGCTTACTCATCTCTTCTTTGGAAAGCTTGTCAGCACCCTTCAGATTCTCCAGGGGGAACTGAATGTTTTTTTCCACAGTGAGGTGGGGGTAGAGGGCATAGTTCTGGAACACCATGCCGACACCGCGGTTCTCGGGCGGAAGTCCGGTGACATCATCTTCGCCGAAAAAGATCTTGCCCTCGGTGGGTTTCAGCAGACCGCAGATCAGATTCAGGGCAGTACTTTTGCCACAGCCGGAGGGACCTAAGAGTCCGATCAGCTTGCCGTCGGGGATCTCGAAGTCGAAGTCATTCACGGCAATGACATCCTCGCGGTTCTTCCTGCCGCGGACAGGACCGCGGGCGGGGAATTTCTTGGTCAGATGCTGTAATACGATTTTCATGTGTATATTTCCTTTCTTAATTAATGAATCTAAATCCCATAGGAGTCCTTCAAATCACTGGATATATGATCCAGGTCGGGGTATACGAAGCTTTCGGAGATGCCGAATACCCGCAGGCTTTCTATAAAGTATTGTTTCCGCCCGGAGGGAATAATGATCTTATACAGCATATTTTCATCGCAGATGTCTTCCAGACGTTCCAGAGAGTTATGTACGGTGAAGTTGGAGTACTGGGAATACATGCGGAGGTTGTTTTCTGTGGAGCTGCAAGCCAGGATCTTGTTTTTCAATTCCGGATTGTGGTGGTTGTGTTTGAAGGCGGGCAGCAGCATTTCCTGGGTGGTGTCCGCATCAATGGGATAGATGCAGTTGCCGAAGCCTTCCTTCTCGTTCAACAGACCCGGTGTCAGTACCCAGACGCAGGCATCGGTGTCTGGAGTCTCCCGGTAAGTCTCCGTGGCGAAAAATACGGCGATCAGGGGAGACTGAGTCCAGTCTAACATTCTCGTGGGCAGACCGTAGTGCTGCATCAGGGAGACCCAGCCGGCGTAATTGTGTTTGTCGGGAGGATTGTCCAGGATCTGTCTCGCCCGGATATAGAAATCATTGGCAATATAGCGTTCGGAGTCCAGTCTTTTCTGGCTTCGTTGGATGGAAGGGATCAGAGTCAGATCCGCGTTCTCTTCCCCGCGGAACCAGAGGCGGACGCCGTGCTTTTGGCGTAACGTACTGACGAACTGCAGGAGTTCATCGATGGTGCTTACTTTTTGTGTTAACATGATAGACCTCGTTCTTATTTTATCCTAGTTGGATGCCTGCGGATTGTTTTGTGCTATTCGCATATCGGGGCATCAAGCTACTTTATTATAGATGGTTTTTCTCAGTTGTACAAGTATCCATTCTGTGGTATGGTAAAAGAAAGAATACGGAAAACGTTTTTATAATAAAAATAAAGCACACAGGAAGGAGTACACTATGGCAAAATGGCTTGATAATGCAATCTTTTATGAAATTTATCCCCAGTCTTTTCTGGATACCAATGGTGACGGTATCGGTGATTTTCAGGGTATCATAGAAAAACTGGATTATATTAAGGAACTGGGATGTAATGCGATCTGGATGAATCCCTGTTTTGCATCCCCCTTCGGAGACGCAGGCTATGATGTGGCGGACTACTATCAGGCAGCTCCCAGATACGGCACCAATGCGGACCTGAAGCGCCTGTTTAACGAAGTACACAAGCGGAATATGCATATCCTGTTAGACCTGGTGCCGGGACATACATCTGTGGCACATCCCTGGTTTAAGGAGTCCTGTAAGGCAGATCGTAATGAATTTACTGATCGTTATATCTGGACCGACAGCACCTGGGGACAGTTGGAGAATATGGGAAGTCTGTGCGGTATCTCCGAGAGAGAGGGCTCAGTGATCGTGAACTTTTTCGCACACCAGCCGGCACTCAATTACGGATTTTATAAAAAGACACAGGACTGGCAGCAGGATCCCGATGATCCGGGTCCTAAGGCGACGCTTGCAGAGATGGAAAATGTCATGCGGTTCTGGATCGGCATGGGCTGTGACGGTTTCCGTGTGGATATGGCAGGTTCTCTGGTGAAAAACGATGAGGACGGCAAGGGAAACATTGCTCTGTGGAGAAAGGTAAGAGCGTTCCTGGATGCAGAGTTCCCCGAGGCAGTGTTGGTATCCGAGTGGGGAGAACCGGACAAGTCCCTGCAGGGCGGCTTCCATATGGACTTTTTACTTCATTTTGGACCGTCTCATTATAACGATCTGTTCCGCTGCGAGGAGCCTTTCTTCTCCGGAAGAGGTAAAGGCGATGTGGCAGCCTTCGTGGAGAAATATAAGGAAAATTATGAAAAGGCACAGCGCAAGGGTCTGATCTGTATTCCCTCCGGCAACCATGATATGGATCGTCTGGCGAGAAGCATTCATGGGGAGGAATTAAAGGTGGCATTTGCATTCCTTCTGTCCATGCCAGGTGCACCGTTCCTGTATTACGGTGATGAGATTGGTATGCGCTATGTGGAAAATCTGCACTCCGTAGAGGGCGGTTACGGACGCACCGGTTCCCGCTCGCCCATGCAGTGGGATCATACCACCAACGCCGGTTTCAGTGCGGCACCGAAGGAAAAACTTTATGTCAAACAGGACGAAGCCACTGACCGTCCCACGGTGGAGGCGCAGATGGCAGATCCGGATTCCCTGTATCATGAGATTCAGAAATTAATTAACATCCGTCAGGCGCACAGCGCATTGCAGAGCCGTGGAGAGATTGAATTCGTCTATGCCGAGGCTGACCAGTATCCGTTGGCCTACCTGCGCAGTGACGACAAGGAGAAGATTCTGGTCATCATCAATCCGGCGGACAGAGAGGCCAGCTTCGACGGAGACTATGCGGTAAAGGAAGCATTGTATACCTTCGGTTGGGAAGCTGCATTTGCAGGCGGAAAGGTTACTGTGCCCGGGGGCAGCGCCGGATTTTATCTGTTGTAGTTGGTGGAATGTATTTTAAAAGAAGTGGATGATCAGTCTGGCGTAGCGGAGGAGCTTTCAAAAAAATGATTGCGGCATCTCTAAAAAAATATGCTATAATGAGCGTAATGCTAGAGTATAAATGAAAAGAGAACCGTATGAATCAGGTAAATTATCAAAAAGAATTAGAGAAAATTTTAAATACCTTACAGGAGAAGGGCGAGGCAGCGTCGGATTACCGACCGCCCCGCCTGTTTCTGCATAGCTGCTGCGCACCCTGCAGCAGTTATTGTCTGGAATATCTGTGCCGTTATTTTTTGATCACGGTATTTTATTACAATCCCAACATTTCCTTTTCGGAAGAATATCGAAAGCGCGTGGCGGAGCAGAAGCGTCTGATCGCAGCTTATAATAAAGAAGAAAAGGGCTGGCCCATCGACATCGTGGAGGGAGATTATGAACCGGAGCGTTTTTATGAGATGGCGAAGGGGTATGAGAACTGCCCCGAGGGAGGAGAGCGGTGCTTCCGCTGCTTCGATCTGCGGCTGCGTAAGACGGCGGAACTGGCGTTTGCCGGAGGCTTTGATTATTTTGCAACGACCCTGACCATCAGCCCTCTGAAAAATGCGGCGAAGATCAATGAGATCGGGCAGGCACTGTCCGGGGAATATGGTATCTCCTGGCTGCCCTCGGATTTCAAGAAAAAGAACGGATATAAGAGATCCATCGAACTGTCCGCAGAATATGAACTGTATCGGCAGAATTACTGCGGCTGCGCCTTTTCCAAAGCGGAGCGGGAAGCACAGATCACAAATGCGTAATTGCGTCTTGCGGGATAGGGGATTTTAGGATATAGTAGAAATATTGAAAACAGCGCAGCAGCGTGAGAGATAGAAATTGTGACTGCATAAGATATTCCGGTACATTACAGGAAGTAACGGAATACCGGCAGATTACTGAAAGGTATGAGGATTGACTGACATGAAGAAATTTTTAGAAATGCTGACAGAGGAAATGCAGCAGGCATTTACCGCAGCAGGCTATGACGGGAGCTTAGGAAAAGTAATGCTTTCCAACCGTCCTGACCTGTGCGAATATCAGTGTAACGGCGCCATGGCGGGAGCCAAGCTGTATAAAAAAGCCCCCATCATGATCGCAAACGACGTGGCAGAGCAGTTAAAAGACAGCAAGGTATTTTCCGAAGTGGTGGCAGTAGCCCCCGGATTCCTGAACCTGAAGGTCAGTGAGGCATTTTTGCTCACCTATTTACAGGGCATGGAGGCAAATGAAAAATTCGGTCTGGAGAAGCCCGAACATCCCAAGAAGATCATTATCGACTACGGCGGCCCCAACGTGGCAAAACCTCTGCATGTGGGACATTTACGTTCCGCAGTGATCGGTGAGAGCGTAAAACGCATCAGCCGCTATGTGGGACATGAGGTTATCGGTGATGTGCATCTGGGTGACTGGGGATTACAGATGGGTCTGGTCATCACCGGTTTACAGGAGAGACAGCCGGAACTGGTATATTTTGATGAGAACTACGCCGGGGAATATCCCGAGGAAGCTCCGTTTACCATCAGTGAACTGGAGGAAATCTATCCCGCAGCCAGCGCCAAGTCCAAGGAAGATCCCGAGTACAAGGCAAAGGCCATGGAAGCAACCTTCAAATTACAGAGCGGTGTCAGAGGATATCGTGCTCTGTGGAAGCACATTATCAATGTGTCTGTGAACGACCTGAAGAAGAATTATTCCAAATTAAACGTAGAATTCGATCTGTGGAAGGGAGAGAGCGATGTCCATGACATCATCCCGGAGATGGTCGCTTATATGAAGGACAACGGCTATGCACACTTAAGTGAGGGTGCGCTGGTAGTGGATGTCAAGGAAGATACCGACACCAAGGAGATCCCTCCCTGCATGATCTTAAAGTCCGACGGGGCCTCTCTGTACAATACCACAGACCTGGCTACTATTATGGAGCGTATGAAGCTGTATCATCCCGACGAGCTGATCTACGTGGTGGACAAGCGTCAGGAATTGTACTTCGAGCAGGTATTCCGCTGTGCCCGCAAGACGAAATTGGTAGAACCCGAGACCGAGCTGAAGTTCTTGGGCTTCGGTACCATGAACGGCAAGGATGGCAAACCCTTCAAGACCAGACAAGGCGGTGTTATGCGTCTCGAGAACCTGATCAAGGATACCCAGGATGAGATGTACAAAAAGATCAAGGAAGGCCGCGATATGGAAGATGCCGAGGCGAGAAAGGTAGCGGACGTGGTAGCTATCTCCGCGTTAAAATACGGTGATCTGTCCAATCAGGCATCCAAGGATTATGTTTTTGATATCGACCGTTTCACCTCCTTCGAGGGAGATACCGGCCCCTACATCCTGTATACCATTGTGCGAATCAAGTCTATTTTGAATAAATACAAGGAGCAGGGCGGAGACCTGACCGCTGTAAAATTACAGCAGCCCGGTAATGCGTCCGAGAAAGAGCTTGCCATGGAACTGGCACAGTTCAATACCATGATCGCTACCGCTGGAGAAGAACTGGCACCCCATAAGGTATGTGCCTATATTTACGATCTTGCCAATGCGTTCAACCACTTCTACCATGAGACCAAGATCTTAGGTGAAGAGAATGAGGAGCGTAAGCAGGGACTGGTAGCACTTTTAGTGCTGACCAGAGATATCCTGGAGACCTGTATTGATATGCTGGGATTCGAAGCTCCGGAGAAAATGTAATAAAAATAATATCTATTTAGTAAACCCGCTGAAAAACGGGGACACAAAGCCAGATGGGTCTAAGGTCTGAACATAGAGAAAAATCAGACTATGACAGCCGGTTGCAGCAGATTCCTGAGTGTAGGGGAGTATGTTTATCGTGAGCCGTCTGTCAGTGCACATTTTTGGCAGACGGCTTTTATTGTGCCGTAGAAGGGGAAAACGATGTCTTTAAACTATGAGCAGAACGAAAATGACATCCTGAATAAATTATTGCCGGAATATAGACAGCATTCTGTACAAAGAAAAAGCAATCCAGAAGCAGTTACAGGACACATTGGAGAAAGTGAAGCTGAGTAACGAGATCATTTCCTCCATCGCCAGAACTTACCAGTATATTTCACGGATCGATATTCAGGCAGATTATTTCGAAGAGATCAATAACCGGGATACCGAGCATCTGAAGTTCACGAAATCGGGAAAGCTGTCGGAAAGCAATGAAAAGGTATGCAGACAATACGTGGCGGAGGAGTATCGGGAGGCATTTTTCAAATTTGTGGATCTGAAGACCCTGCCGGAACGCATGAAGAATGAAGAGACGTTAGTCCTAGAATACCGGATGAAGGATGGCGACTGGCACAGACTCCGTTTTGTGGAAAAAAAGAGAGACGAAAACGGTGTACTGACCCATGTGCTCTGCCTGATCCGCAGCATCAGCGATACCAAGAAGTGGGAACATGAACTGATGTATCAGGTGGAGGAAGCCAGGAAGGCAGCAGCTTTGAAGGCCCGTTTCCTGTCAAATATGAGTCATGATATCCGGACACCCATGAATGGCATTATCGGCACGCTGAATCTGGCAAACCGTTATCCGGATGATCTGGAGGTACAGAGAAAGTGCCGGGAACAGATCATGACTTCATCGAAGTATCTGGTCTCTATCGTGAATGATATTCTGGATATGAACAAACTGGAGTCGGGAGGTGTAGTGGAACAGGAGATTCCGTTTAATCTGGCAGGGAATCCAATCTATGTGGAGAGACTGCTGACCAATATTTCTGATAATGCGGTTAAATTTACCGGACCGGGCGGCAGTGTGCGTGTCTGGTGTGCAGAAAAATATGCGGACGAGGAGCGGGTAGTCTATGAATTCGGCTGTGCCGATACTGGTATCGGCATGAGTGAAACCTTTCTGGAACATGCTTTTGAACCGTTCACGCAGGAGAATGAGACCAGCAGATCTAGGTACGAAGGCACAGGACTGGGACTTGCCATTGCAAAGAAAATCGTGGACAGGCTGGATGGAGACATTGCCATAGAGAGTAAAAAAGGCGTCGGAACTACTGTGACCATGACACTTCCGTTCAAAATCGGGGAACCGGTGGAGAAGGAGAAGAACGTAAACTATGAGGAAATCCCGGTGGAAGGTCTGCGGGCGCTGTTAGCAGAGGACAATGAACTCAACATGGAGATCACAAAATTCATGCTGGAGGATTACGGGATCCACGTAGAGTGCGCTGCAGACGGAGAAGAGGCGGTACAAAAGTTCAAAAATCTGAGCTGGGATATTACGATGTGATCTTCATGGACATTATGATGCCGAAGCTAAATGGCTGGGATGCCACCCGCAGGATCCGGTCCATGAAACGGTCGGATGCCGGAAATGTCCCCATCATTGCCATGAGCGCCAATGCCTTTGCGGAAGACATTATCAACAGCCGATGGATGAAAAGAAGCTGTTGGAAACAGTGAAGGAATGCATTATGTTCCGGGACCATTCCTGAAGAAACAGCATAGAAACAGCCTAGAAAAGGGCAGAGGATATCCTCTGTCCTTTTCCTATATTAGGATGACTTATCGTGCAACATTACGTACTGAAAATGGTGGGACAACCGGATATAATAGCTACAAAGACAGGAGTTTTTTCTGTGAAGCATGTGGCCTACATTATGGAAAGGAGAAAAATTATGATTTCATTTATATTGTGTCTGTTGCTGTTAACCATTTTATTCGGAATCGCATATAAGATTACCGGGGCAATTTTAAAGGCCTGTGTGTGGCTGCTGATCCTGTTGCCCATCGGCCTCATCCTGTCGGGCGTGGGAGAGATCTTCTGCTGTACAATCATTTTAATACCGGTAGGGATCGGAATTATCAAGGCCGGGATCCGGATGATATTGCCGGGGTAAAGAAATAAAATGATAACAGACTGCCTGATGTGTGGTAAAATAAAGTTATCGCATATCAGGCAGTTTCATTATTATTGATATATAGTATTGATAAATCAGGAAAGGTGATGGCATATGGAGATCAAAAGTATACTGATCAAAGATACAACGAGAGAAGAGCGGATCCGCATTATACAGGAGGGTTTGAACCAGTGCGGTGGAGCCTGTGACTTCTGCAACGGTTGTGATAATCTGGGCGGTGGTTCCGTGGATACATTTTATGAACCGTACATTAACGGGGAGAAGGAACTGCGGCAGCTGAATGAGGAATACAGAAGCAACATGGGACTGGTGAGATAGGAGACGGGCTATGTTTTTCATACCGTGTATTAAGTGGAATAAGCACTATTATGTGCGGACAAGCTGCTGTAATACGCTGTATGAACTGGATCCGGAGATGGGAAAGGCCATTGCCCGGGGAGAGCAGGTACTGATTCGCCCGGAGCATTTGCAGAGAATTTCAAAAGTGACCTATGGGTATAACTATAAACATTGCAATTACTGTGGGTATGAGACAGCAGAAAATTTTGAGTATTGCCCAAAGTGCGGTAAGAAATTTTAAAAGCGAGAGGGGACGTGAATCTGTCTCGATTTCAAAAGGGAGTGTTACTCACAAGGACCATTGTCTTTCCAGGCACCTTTCCATTTTGGTTTTTCTGTGGAACGTTTTGGTAGATTCATAGTGTTCATCAGGCGGTCCACTCTGCCGAGACTGATGTTTATGCCATAATCACGTTCTAATACACGACGGATCTTGTAAGCACCAAGAGAGTTATCGTAATCAGTATAGATTTGTAAAAGGTGCTTACGAATCAACGGATTTTCTTTTGTACGAGGTGCTAAATCTGAATAAAAGTGCTTGTAATAAGTACTGCGATTTATGCGAAGAACTCGACAAAGAGTTTTGATATCGTATTGATGACGCAGCTTATGCACGGCATCTAATCGTTGCTTGAGTGTGGCGTGAATATGGCAATCGCTTTTTTTAGTATTTGGTTTTCTTCTTCCAGCTGAGCCATACGTTTTTGAAGCTCTTTCACCTGCTTTGCAGTAAGAACTTCACCGTCATCAGTTTCAACAGTTGAATACTGTTTGACCCATCTGGAAAGAGCAGTTTGAGATACGCCGTACTCTTTGATAAGAGAGGCCTGAGTTTTACCATTGTGGTAAAGCTCAACGAGGGTTCGTTTGAAATCCTCATCGTAATGTTGTTTTGTGGACATAAAAGATACCTCCTTTTGGTGTCTATGTTAATAGTAAGTCTATTTAACCAATGTGTCCACTTTTATAAGTATAATGCAGGTAGTACACATGATAAGAATTGCTGTTTGTGATGATGAAAATGTAATTGTGAATCAGATAGAGCATATAATTTCTGAAGTATGCAAGCGGGAAAGCATTCCCGTGAATATTGATGTTTTTTACAGTGGTAGGGAACTCAAAAGGCAGGTTACATCAGGAACAAAG
>OJPV01000616.1_pt1 | contig 17173 bp, 12 predicted proteins | sample 1598581 | NCBI WGS metagenome assembly OJPV01 (sample SAMN03922501, study PRJEB24848) | human gut metagenome | isolation source: stool sample | host: Homo sapiens | place: Germany | collected 2011-11
GAACCAACCCTCTCATCGGATCAGTTCTTCTTTTTCCTTCCGGCTCAGCCGCTTTATCGCATATTCCCTTTTCATCGCTTCTTCTTTTGTTTCAAATGTCTCATAATAGATGAGTGTGACCGGTCGTCTCGCCTTTGTATACTTCGCACCCCTGCCCTGATTATGTGCCTCCATGCGGCGGGTAAGATCGTTTGTCCAGCCGGTATAAAAGGTTCCGTCACTGCATTTTACAATGTATGTATAATTCATGGATCCTCTGCTCATTTCCTTTATCTTTTCCTATTTCTACATTCTTCTTTAAAAACAGATTATTTTTTTATTTTAATCTGAGCGGAATCATTACAGATACTTTCGTATACTTTATCAGAAGAATTCCAAAATTTTTCAAATTGGAACTGATGTTTTTTTAACTTGTCTGCCAAATTACTTTGTCTGAGTAAATCACGTTTATAATCGCTGTTGGATTTACTTCCCGTCAGTTCTTTTATCTGGCTGATTGCACAACTTCTCAAAAATTCATCTTCTAAATTTTTCACCTGCATAATACACAATACCTGTTTTACATTAGAATCTTTTTGTAAAAAACGAATATTTTTTAACAAAGTATTCTTTTTACCAGTGTCTGTGTCAAATACCAGAACAACGATTGTTCCCGGTTTCAAAGTTCTTGTAATCAAACTTGTCAGTTCTTCTTCAATAACATTAAAAACTTGAACTTTACCGGGCTTGATCCATTGCAAATCTGTTTTGAGTGTATTAACAACTTTTCTGTCATCTTCTCCTTCAACAAAATAATGATATTGTTCCCTCTTCATATGTACTGATTACCCCTTTTAATTCATCTGACAAAGATTAGCAATTTCATATACAAATTCAACATTTGGTGCAGATGAAAACAAATCATTTTCTACTGCATTTCTCAGAGAATCTGTATTTCTTTTCAAATAGTCAGAAGCACTAATACATTTTATTGGCTCCTGCTCGTCATAGATATCTTTCTTCAAAAAGGCAAAGGTATGTTTTGGTAAATGTAAATCTAAAATATCTGTATTGTGTGTTGTAAAAAATAACTGATCGTTGTCTTTCAAACATTCAATCATCACAGATAAAAATGCCTTCTCAATATCACTGTGTATAAATGAAAATTTCTCATCACAATAGTAAAATCCATGATCTCCATTGATAATCGATGCCACTACCATTGCTAATGCAATCCCTGCTTTCGTGCCACTGGATAATATTTCCTGATCAACTACCTTTCCATCCTGCATAATCACATTTCTGTTTTTCATCCGAATCACAAATGCATTGTCAACACTTTGTATTCTTTCCACTTTTTTAATAGATGGATCAAGCGCTTTCAATGTTTTTTCTAAGATGTTCGTATATCTCTCAACGTGATTTTCTGGTATTTGATATCTTGTCAAAGAATCTGAAGGGTACTCAAACAGCCATGATAATCCTCTTATTTTCTCCAACTCTTCGACAAAATTATTCCCTTTTTGTAATTGTATCTCTTTAAATTTTTTACAACAACTCTCGTAACTGTCCTTTTTACTGATTTCTACTTTTTGCACATCCACTGCAATATCTGCCATCTCGTATCTTTCACTTATTCCAGGAGAAATTCTTGTGGCAATCCTATACATTGCATATTCATTTGTAATAAAATCCATTGTAAAAAAAGCATCTTGAGTTGTATCGTCAATGACTTTTGTGATTTTTTCGAACTGTTTTGTATCCATAAAATTAAACACAGCCATCAGGAATCGTCCAAAAGATGTCTTTCCTGTTGCATTTGCTCCCATCAAAATATTTACTTTTTTATAACGAAAATTTGAACGTCCCTGTAAAAACTCTCCTTTAATGGAAGAATCTACAATTTTCTTTGGATACGACATGTTCATCCTAAAATTCCTAAATGCAAAAAAATTATCCATTTCCACATTCATCACAATCATTTTTCTTCCCTCCCATACTATTTCTTCGTAATACACGAATTAATCCTCCTTTATTATACTCTTTTTCCCACCTCGATACAATCATATAGGATGTTTTTCTCTTCTGTTAACAAAAAAAGAAAAGATCCCAAAGCAGTTTTGCAAAACTTTCTCTTCAGGATCTTTTCTTTTTCTATTTTCTATTCGTATGCGATATGGTCCATTGGGTTGACTGGCTGTCCATCTTTTAACAGCTGGAAATATAAGTTTGGACCTTCTACACTGTAATACTTTGTCGGTTCGCTCACATAGCCGATCACACTGTTTTCTGTCACATACTCTCCTGGCTGTACCGGTACTTCTTTGAGTTGTCCGTAAATGGCTGCATAACCATTCCCCATATCAATACTTACGGTTGTTCCGATCTGTGCATTTGTATCGACCGCTGAGACTGTTCCTGCGGCTGCCGCTTTTACTTCTGCACCGACTTGACCACTGATCACTACGGCTGGATTATACTTATACTGATCAAGTGTGGCAAAATAAATGCTCTGATCCATGCTGTAATTCATAATCACATTTCCGTCTACCGGCCACAGAAGGGTGTCTTCCTCACTGAAATAAGCTGCTGTTCCTGCAGCTGCCGTCTGCTCTGCCCCTGCATCCGTCTGTGCCGGAGTTTCCTTCGCATGTTCCGTGGCTTCTCCTTCTTCCTGTTGTTCTTCTCCGTCGGGATTTTGCGCTGCTTCTTCCTGCTCTGGAAGTACGATTCTATCTGTGTTGGCGGCTTCCGACTGCTCTTTTTCTTCTACCTCTCGCTCTTTTTCTTTCTGTTCTTCTTCGGCCTTGGCAAGCTGCTCTTTCATCTCACGTTTGTAGCTGCTGAATGTATAAGCCCCTACCAGTGCGACAACTGCGATAAAACATATTGCGATTGCTGCTGCCATGCCTTTTCCCTTCATTTGGAATGGCTCTTCATTTTTCTTCATCTTCATCACCTCTGACTTTATTTTTGCCAGAAAGCGATGTGCTTATTCTAATTTTAAAAATATTTCCCCGCCATCTTTTAACTGCGCACCTTCATAAAAATATTGAAGGATTTCTTCGTATCCTTTTCCTTCTTTTGCCATCTGATTTGCCGTATACTGACTCATGCCGACTCCGTGCCCGATTCCACCGGAAGTAATTTGCAGTTTTCCTTTCTGCTCCTGAAAAGAAAAATGACTGGAAGGTAATTCCAATGCTTCCCGAAATTCTTCTCCGGTGCAGGTTGCCTGACCAATCCGCACAGTTGTCACATATCCCGCCGCATCCGTTCCCTGTATTTCAAAATCATCAAATGTTGCTTTTTTGTCTTCTTTTGTCTCTTCGGGATTTTCTACTGCGGTTAAAAACTTGCGGCATTTTTCTTTTACTTTATGATATGGCAGCACACACTCCTGCAGCTGTTCTTTCGCCTCCAGATCCTTTGGACAATCTCTTGCCGGAAGATATGGATACGACTCGCCTCCAAATACTTCCTGCCCGCTTCTCGTCTTTCCTGCACTCAGTTTGTGATATGGCAGCATTACATATTGATCCTGATACTGCAAAATCATTTGATCCGTTTCCTGCACTGCCCTTTTCAAATTCTCCTTGCAGGTTTCTGTCTTTTCCCCCCACTCCTGCTCCAACTCTTCCATACTATAAAAATCATCGGTGAAAATGGTCTTTCTGTCATGGTCTAATTTCTCATAAAAACCAGATCGAAGAATCACCGCCTGCGCCTTCAGCGCTTCCAGTTCCGAATCGGCTGCCATCTCTTTTGCAAGAACTCCTGCTAGATATTTCTCCCACACGATCTCCTCGACTCTCGTCCCTACCTGCACCTTTACATAGTCTTCCTTTACGCGACTGCTTGTTTTGATATGGGCGCCATTCATAAAAAGTGTCACCACATATGGCAACAAAAATATAATGACCAACAGTGAAAATAATTCTCTGGCTTTTCTTCGCATCTCTTCGTCCCTCCTCTACAATGTATGGAGAGATTATGGAAACTATACCGTCATCTTTTATGAAATATGGAAAAAAGGAAGCTGCCGCTTCACGATTTATTAATCGCCAAAGCGGCAGCACCAAAAAATTACTCTATTCTGATTTCCAATCCATTTTTACAGCCTTGGATCCGGCTTCACTGTCACTTTTTTCAATTTCCATATATCTGCAACGTACTCTTCGATCGTTCTGTCAGACGTAAACTTACCGCAGGATGCTGTGTTTAACAATGCCATCTTTGCCCACCTGTCCTGATCGCGGTATGCCGCTTCCACACGCTTCTGGGCTTCTGCATAAGAACGGAAGTCTTTGAGGATAAAATAGGTATCTGCTCTGTCACTGCTCTTTGTATTTAACAATGAGTTGTACAGATCACGGTACAGTTCATGATCTCCATTTGCATAAGTTCCGTCCACAAGCTGGTCAACAACTCTTTTTAACTCCCAGTCACTGTTGTAAATATCCATTGGCTGATAACCGCCATTGTTCTCGTAATTAATGACTTCGTCTGAACTGAGACCAAAGATAAATGCATTTTCCATTCCAACTTCATCCACGATCTCTACATTGGCACCGTCCATGGTTCCAAGTGTCGGGGCACCATTTAACATAAATTTCATATTTCCGGTTCCCGATGCTTCTTTCGAAGCGGTAGAAATCTGCTCGCTGACATCCGCAGCTGCAAAGATCAGTTCCGCATTTGAGACACGGTAATCTTCGATAAAGACAACTTTAATCTTTCCATTGATACTTCTGTCATTGTTGATCACATCCGCCACAGAGTTGATCAGTTTGATCGTCTGTTTTGCACGCTTATATCCGGCTGCCGCCTTTGCCCCAAAAATAAAAGTTCTTGGATAGAAGGTAATCTCCGGATGCTCTTTCATCTGATTGTACAGATACATTACATGAAGAATATTCAACAGCTGACGTTTATACTCATGAAGTCTCTTAACCTGTACATCAAAGATTGATTCTGGGTCCACTTCAATCCCGTTATGCTCTTTGATATATTTTGCAAGACGGATTTTATTTTGATATTTGATCTCCATAAATTCTTTTCTTGCTTTCGGATCATCTGCCAGCGGTTTTAATTTTGCCATCTCGGAGAGATCTGTGATCCACTTATCTCCGATATGTTTTGTCACCCAGTCTGCAAGCAGTGGGTTTCCATGAAGTAAGAATCGTCTCTGTGTGATTCCGTTTGTTTTATTATTAAATTTCTCAGGCATCATCTCGTAGAAATCTTTCAGCTCTTCGTGTTTTAAGATCTCTGTATGAAGCTTTGCAACACCATTGACAGAAAATCCTGCAACAATTGCAAGGTGTGCCATTTTTACCTGTCCATCATAGAGAATTGCCATTTTTCTGACTTTCTCTTCATTTCCCGGATACATCTGGCGCACTTTTTCTACGAAACGGCGGTTGATCTCTTCTACAATCTGATATACTCGCGGAAGCAATCTGGAGAACAGATCGATCGGCCATTTCTCAAGCGCCTCAGACATGATCGTATGGTTTGTGTATGCACAACATTTTGTTGTAACATTCCATGCATCATCCCAGCTTAATCCTTCCTCATCCATCAGAAGACGCATTAACTCTGCAACCGCTACAGTCGGATGAGTGTCGTTCATCTGGAAGATCACTTTCTCATGCAGACGGCAAATATCATCGTTGGAGCGTTTGTATTTATCAATGGCTTCCTGAAGACTTGCAGAGATGAAGAAATACTGCTGTTTCAAACGTAATTCTTTTCCCGCATAATGATTATCGTTTGGATAAAGCACCTCCACAATTGTTTTTGCAAGATTTTCCTGCTCCACAGCTTTGTGGTATTCCCCACGATCAAAAGAGTCTAAACGGAAAGAGGTGATTGCTTTCGCATCCCAGATCCGCAGTGTATTTACCACATTATTTCCATAACCGACGATTGGCATGTCGTATGGAATTGCAAGCACGGACTCAAAATTCTCCTGGATAAATTCATCTCTTCCAGTCTCATAATTGTGCTGCATACGGATCGTACCGCCGAAGCGGACTTCCTTTGCATATTCGTCCCTGCGAATTTCAAATGGGTTCCCGTTTTGCAACCAATTATCCGGTGTCTCTACCTGATACCCATTTTTAATTTTTTGTTTAAACATTCCGTAATGATAACGGATCCCGCATCCATATGCAGGATAGCCAAGAGAAGTAAGAGAGTCCAGAAAGCAGGCTGCAAGACGTCCCAATCCACCATTTCCAAGGGCCGCATCCGGCTCCTGATCTTCCACTGCATTCAAATCGATTCCCATTTCTTCCAGAGCCTCTTTCACATCCTGATAAGCAGTTAAATTGATCAGGTTATTTCCGAGTGCCCTTCCCATCAAAAATTCCATCGACAGATAATACACTGTCTTTGGTGATTCCTTTTCGTATACTTCCTGAGTCGCAAGCCAGTTGTCAATAATATATTCTTTTACAGCATAAGACACCGCCTGAAATGTCTGCTGCGGTGTTGCCTCATCTATCGTTCTTCTATACAAAGTCTTCACATTGTTCTTGACTTCTTTTTTAAACGCTTCTTTATCAAACTTAAAATCCGACACTTTCTCTCTCCTCTTTCTTTTATCCCCGCACCTCTTTCTGACGTGCGGGGATCATGCTCGTGTACCGTCTCTTTAATCTGTGTAACTCTCTCTTAAATTAACGCTGTACACCCATATTTACTTTTTCACCATTGATGTTCCACTCTTTAACATATCCTGCCGGAGTCTCCTGCTTCATCTCTGTCGCAAGCACTTCGCCCATGATCTCTGTCTGATATTTTGCGAACACTTCATTGGCCTTCTCTGTTCCTTCGTAAGATACTGTGATCTTGTCTGTCACTTCGAAGTCTGCTTCTTTTCTCATTGTCTGGATCTTACTGATGATCTCTCTGACAAATCCTTCTTCCAAAAGCTCTTCTGTCAGGTTTGTATCCAACACAACTGTCACACCGTTGTCGCTCTCAGAAACATATCCTTCCATCTGTGCCATATCGATCAGCAAGTCCTCTTTAAATAATGTCACTTCCTGTCCATTCACATCCAGTTTCAGGGATCCTGTCTCATTCAGCTCATCCATTGCCTTGTTTCCATCCAGATTTTCAAGGGCAGCTTTGATTCCACCTAACATTTTACCATATTTTGGTCCAACAGTCTTCAACTGCGGTTTAAATGTATATGAAGTAAATGCGCGAACATCATCTGTAAATTCCATTTCTTTTACATTTAACTCTTCTTCCACAATCTCCTGGTAAAATTCTGGTAAAGTTACAGAAGACTTCACGAACATTTTTCCGATTGGCTGACGGTTCTTAATGTTTGCAGTATTTCTGCATGCGCGTCCCATCACAACTAATTTCAGAACTTCATCCATGTTCTCTTCTAACTCACGGTCGATCAACGCTTCATCTGCAGCCGGGAAGTCACATAAGTGGATACTTTCCGGAGCTTCTTTGTCGATGCTTCTGACAAGATTCTGATAGATATCTTCTGTCATAAACGGAATCATTGGCGCAGCTACTTTTGCCACAGTCACAAGTGCTGTGTAAAGTGTCATATACGCATTGATCTTATCCTGCGGCATTCCTTTTGCCCAGAAACGCTCACGGCTTCTTCTGACATACCAGTTACTCATATCATCCACAAATTCCTGAAGTGCTCTTGCACTTTCCGGAATCCGGTAATTTTCCAGATTTGTATCTACAGTCTTGATCAATGTATTCAACTTGGACAACAGCCATTTATCCATAACCGGAAGTTTCTCGTATTCCAGCTGATATTTTGTCGCGTCAAACTGATCAATCTCCGCATATAATACGAAGAATGCGTAAGTGTTCCAAAGTGTTCCCATGAATTTACGCTGTCCTTCTGTCACGATCTTGCCGTGGAAACGGTTTGGAAGCCACGGTGCACTGTTGATATAGAAATACCAGCGGATCGCATCTGCTCCGTACTGCTCTAATGCTTCAAACGGATCGACTGCATTTCCTTTGGATTTACTCATCTTCTGTCCTTTTTCATCCTGCACATGTCCAAGCACGATAACATTTTTATATGGTGCTTTGTTAAATACAAGTGTCGAGATTGCAAGCAGAGAATAGAACCATCCTCTTGTCTGGTCTACCGCCTCGGAAATAAAGTCTGCCGGGAACTGCTGCTCAAATAAATCTTTATTTTCAAATGGATAATGGTGCTGTGCAAACGGCATTGCCCCACTGTCAAACCAGCAGTCGATAACTTCCGGAACACGGTGCATCTCTTTTCCACAGTGCGGACACTTGATCGTCACTGCATCGATAAATGGGCGGTGCAGTTCGATATCATCCGGACAGTTGTCTGACATTGATTTCAGTTCTTCAATACTTCCAATGGAATGCATATGTCCACATTCGCACTCCCACACGTTAAGTGGTGTTCCCCAGTACCTGTTACGGCTGATTCCCCAGTCCTGTACATTCTCAAGCCAGTCTCCGAAACGTCCTTTTCCGATGCTTTCCGGAATCCAGTTGATCGTATTGTTGTTTCTGATCAGATCTTCTTTTACTTCTGTCATCTTGATGAACCATGACTCACGCGCATAATAAATCAATGGAGTATCACATCTCCAGCAGTGTGGATAGCTGTGTTCAAAATTCGGAGCAGCAAAGAGAAGTCCTCTCTTCTCCAGATCTTCTAATACCATCGGATCTGCTTTCTTACAGAATGTTCCTGCCCATGGAGTTTCCTCTGTCATCTCACCCTTTTCATCTACTAACTGAAGGAATGGAAGGTCATATCTGCGTCCAACCTGCGCATCATCCTCACCAAATGCAGGTGCAATATGAACGACACCAGTACCATCTGTAAGTGTAACGTAATCAGCACATGTCACATAGTATGCCCGCTTATTTAACTCTACAAACGGGAATAACGGCTCATACTCTTTATTTTCCAAATCTTTTCCGACATAAGTCTCTACGACTTCCACATCACCTTCCAGCACGGTATCCACAAGTGCCTGTGCCATATAGTATGTGTAACCGTCATTTTTTACTTTTACATAAGTTTCATTCGGGTTGACACAAAGTGCAACGTTAGAAGGAAGTGTCCATGGCGTTGTTGTCCATGCAAGGAAGTAAGCATCTTCTCCCTTTACTTTAAATCTTACGATTGCGGAACGCTCTTTGACATCCTTGTATCCCTGTGCGACTTCGTGGCTGGAAAGCGGAGTTCCACAACGAGGGCAGTAAGGTACGATCTTATATCCTTTGTATAACAGTCCTTTCTCCCAGATCTGTTTTAATGCCCACCACTCAGACTCAATAAAGTTATTGTCGTAAGTAACATATGGGTTATCCATGTCTGCCCAGAATCCAACTGTCGCAGAGAAATCTTCCCACATTCCTTTATATTTCCATACACTGTCTTTACAATGTTTGATAAATGGCTCTAATCCATATTCCTCAATCTGCTCTTTTCCATCCAGTCCAAGTAATTTTTCCACTTCCAGTTCCACCGGAAGTCCGTGTGTATCCCACCCGGCTTTTCTTGGTACCATATATCCTTTCATGGTACGGTATCTTGGAATCATATCCTTGATGACACGAGTCAGCACATGTCCGATGTGCGGTTTTCCATTGGCAGTCGGAGGTCCATCGTAAAATGTATATGTCTCCCCTTCTTTTCTATTTTCCATACTTTTCCGGAAGATATCATTCTCTTCCCAGAATTTTTCTGTTTTCTTCTCACGGTCAACAAATTTTAAGTCCGTAGATACTTTCTGATACATACTGATTCTCCTTTACTTTCTATATTTCATAAATGCGGTCCTGCCGGCCCGGTTGCAAAGTAATCTTAAAAATGGAACATAAGATTTTCCTATGTAATAAAAAAACTCCCGCCCTGTAAAAGGACGGAAGCATAATCTTTCGTTTTACCACCTGTTACAACATACCAGCATATGCGCTCCCGATAACGGCGGAATCCCGTCAGTGCTTACTTATTTTTTCCAAAAAATGTTCAGCCCCTGCAACTCAGAAGTGATATTCAAATATACTTTACTCCTACCAGGCTTCCACCATCCCCGGCTCGCTTTGATTTTCCGGTATATTCTACTGTCTTCGTCAACGTCTTTACCTATACAAATTCCATTATAGAAACATTTCACGCCGGCGTCAAGAGTTGTTTGTGATGTTTTTCTCAACTTTTCTTTACCATTTTTTCATACTCTATTTATGGATTGTGTGACGTTTTCATGGTAGAATCAGAATAACTTAAAAACTTGCGGAAGTTAACTCCCCACAATCACATTCTTTGCTGCAGCAATCAGAATCCCAAAAGAATATTTGAAAGGTGGCTCACAATGCAAGCAGAAAATATACTCGCTAAAAATATTTCGGCAGCAGGCAGGAAGTCCTCTTACGATGCTGCCTGTAAGCGCCTTCTTGCCAATAAGATTATTCTGGCATGGATTATGAAAAGTTGTCTGGTTGAATATAAAGACTGTGATGTAAAGGAAATTGCAGAATGTTACATCGAAGGAGAACCTCAGATTTCCAGCATAACTGTCAATCCAGATGAATCTTCCAACACAGAACAGATTACCGGAATGGCAACAGAAGACGCTACGATTACAGAAGGAACAATTACTTATGATATCCGTTTCTTTGCCACAATCCTGTCTTCCACACATCAGATTCGTCTTTTTATCAACCTGGAAGCTCAAAATGATTTCTATCCGGGATATCCTATTATCAAAAGAGGATTATATTATTGCAGCCGGATGATTTCCTCCCAATACGGTACAGAATTCTCATCTTCCCAATATGATCAGAGCAAAAAAGTTTACTCCATCTGGATCTGTATGAATCCTCCGGAAAACCGGAGAAATACAATCACCCGCTACTCCATCCATGAGGAAAATATAGTCGGCAATGTACACGAGATTCCCCAAAACTATGATCTTCTCTCTGCAATTATAATCTGCTTGAGTGATTCTGAGCAGGAGGCTGACAGCGGCGTGTTAAAATTATTAGAAGTACTGCTCTCCCCTACCCGGGAGGCAGCAGAAAAAAAGCAAATTTTGCAAGATGATTTTCATATTAAAATGACCAGGAAATTAGAAAAGGAGGTTTCCACTATGTGTAATTTGAGCAAAGGAATTGAAGAAATTGGACTGAGAGAAGGTAAGAAAGAAGGAATTCTGTTTTCTATTCAATCTCTCATGGAAACTATGAATTTTACAATGGAAGAAGCAATGAATGCCCTGAAAATTCCAAAAACAGAGCAGGAACAATATACAAAGAAATTGAAACAGAAATAGATCTCTATAAAAAATTCCCTATAGAACTATAACAAAAAAGTGATGCCAAATGAAATACCGGTTATCATTCGATTGATTCTAATTTTCTCTTAAATCCGGTTTCATTTTCCATCACCTTTTTGTGAAACTGTCAAAAATATCTTTTAAATTTTTTCTATCAAAAATATCCGTTAAAATTTACAATTCTTCCCTCGTCACATTTTTCAGCCATTTGTAACTCTTATAACGATACCACGTGATCGGAATCTTAATAATCTCATCACTCATCAGGATCATATAGACCACCGGCACATTACAGTGAAATACAAATGCAGCAAGTGCTCCAAACAAGATCGAACAGCCCCACATGGTGGACATATCCAGTATCAATCCAAACTGTGTGTCACCACCGGAACGGAACGTCCCAACAACCAATGTCGTATTATATGCCTGTCCTACTACAAAATAAGACATAACAAAAAACATAAACCGCATGTACCATCTGGCAGTCTCTGACAATGTCATCGCCTCCGCCATAAACGGAGCAATCGCAAGGATTAAGATTCCACCGAGCACTCCCATCAGTACACTGAGCCATACGAACCTGCGCGCATAGGCTTTTGCATGTTCGTATTTTTTCTCCCCGATTGTCTTTCCAAGATAAATTGCCGTCGCACTTGCCAGACCGAATGCAACCACTGTTGCAAGCTGTCTTGCCACTTGCGCCACAGAGTTTGCCGCAACCGCTGCACTTCCCATATGCCCAAGCACCGCTGTGTTTGCCACAGTTCCAAGCCCCCATAGTACTTCATTCAAAATAACCGGAAATGCATATTTCAAGAAATCCCTGTTAAGCACTTTCTCTGTATGAAGAAAGTATTTCGTATGAAACTTAATATCCTTATTCCAAAAGTGAGAGTATAGACAGACTAAGGCCATCTCCAACAATCTCGCAGTCAGTGTACCGATTGCGGCACCTTTGACTCCCAATGCCGGCATTCCAAACAATCCAAAGATCAACACCGCATTGATGCCCACATTACAGATCAGAGAGCATAAGTATACAACTGTCGCCACAACAACCCGCTCTACACTTCTCATAATATAAAGATAGGTCTGCGTAATCCCCATAAAAATATAAGACCAGCTGACAATCCGAAGATAGACCACTCCTTGTTCTATCACCTCTGGATCTGAAGTAAAGATCTTCATCAATGTATGGGGAATACACTGGGCTGCCACAAAAAATACAGCTGTCACAATTACGGCTGAACGCATTCCAAGTCCTAATATCTTCTCAATTGTGCAGATATCCTTCTTCCCCCAATACTGAGCAGTCAAAACGGTCGCCCCGGAAGTCAGCCCAAATAAAAACAGTGTCATAATATACTGTACCTGCCCTGCCAGAGAAGCACCAGAAAGCGCATGCTCCCCAACCTTCCCAAGCATCACAACATCGGCTGCCGTCACACCTACATTGATCAGATTCTGAAGCGCCATCGGAATGACAAGCGCTAACACACTGAGATAAAAATGCTTCCAGTTTATATTCAAATGTTGCTCTGATTCTTTTACTTTTCCAAACATCCTTTTCCTCCTTCGTTCCTCTTTTCTTTTTTCCTCAAAATCCTAACTGATTATAGTACGAAGCTTTCTCCTGTGCAAGTCAAAATTTTTTTCATCTCCTATTTCCCCCTTTTCATCTCTATGGTATGATACATGGGAAACAAACAACATCTTACTTTATGAGGGGTAACATTATGAACAATCAGAAAAAAGCCGCAGCTGCGGCAACAAACGCAATTACGGAAGGTATTATCTGGAGACAGCTTTTGATTTTCTTTTTTCCTATTGTTCTCGGTACATTCTTCCAGCAGCTTTACAATACTGCAGACGCGATGATCGTCGGACGGTTCGTTGGAAAGGAGGCACTCGCCGCTGTAGGAGGTTCTTCTAATCAGATCATCAACCTGATCATCGGATTCTTTGTCGGTGTTTCATCAGGAGCAACTGTGATCATCGCCCAGCACTATGGTTCGAGAAAAGAAACCGAACTGTCCCATGCACTGCACACTGCGATTGCTTTCTCGACCGTATCCAGTATTTTTCTCATGGGCGCTGGCTATTTCCTGGCACCCGCGCTTCTTAGCATGATGAATACTCCGGAAAGCATGATGGCAGATTCCGTAACTTATCTCCGGATTTTCTTCCTCGGAATTTTGTTTACATTCATCTACAATATCGGCTCCAGTATCCTCCGCTCTGTCGGAGATTCCAAGCGACCACTGTACTACCTGATCGTCTGCTGCTTTTTGAACATCGGACTGGATCTTCTATTTGTACTCGTGTTCCATATGGGAATTGCCGGTGCTGCCATTGCAACAGTACTGTCTCAGGCAGTCAGTGCCATCCTTGTACTGCTCGCCCTGATACGGACATCCGATATTTACAAACTACATCTGAGAAAAGTCCGATTCTTCGAAGGCTCTCTATCCTCGATCCTTCGTATCGGAATTCCTGCAGGACTTCAAGCAGCCATGTACAGCTTATCAAATATTATTATCCAGACTGCTCTAAATGCACTTGGAACTGATACCGTAGCAGCATGGACTTCTTTCGGAAAAATGGATGCCTTCTGCTGGATGGTCATTTCCGCCTTTGGTATTTCTGCCACAACTTTTGTCGGACAAAATTATGGCGCTGGGAAATATGACCGCGTAAAAAAAAGTGTGCGTGTCTGCCTTGGGATGACACTTGCTTCATCCATCGCAATGAGTATATTTCTAATGACTGCAGGAAAGTATCTGTTCCATCTGTTTACGAGTGATCCGGAAGTCATCCGCATCGGAATCCAGATCCTGAACTACATGGCACCGGCTTATGCTCTGTTTGTCTTTATCGAAATCTACTCCGGAGCATTGCGTGGAATCGGTGATGTCATCATCCCGACAATCATGACATGCTGCGGTGTTTGCGTATTCCGTACACTTTGGGTATTCCTGCTTGTCCCAAAATCACCTACGATCGAAACAATCACATTGAGTTATCCAATCTCCTGGGGAATTACAGCCGTACTGTTTATCATTTACTATTATAAAAAGCAGAAAAAACTTGGTATGGAAAACTTTGATCAGTAAATCTTTATACGAAAAATATCAAAGGGAAATTGTGGCTTATTCTGCACAATTTCCCTTTACATTTTGTCCCACAGCTCTTCCCTATCTCCGCGGAAGTCTATGATCCTCACTTCTTTTATTCGTATGATCTTTCTGCTTTTGATACTGCTGTCTTCTTCTTGCCTGAACCTGCTGCTGTCTTACCTGCTTTTCTTTTATCTGACGGCGGCGTTTCTGCTCCATCAGCCTTCGCTGCCTTCTCCGCTGTCGTTTTCTATAGACAAGCGCACAAAAAATCAAGCCCATTGCAATAATAACTGACACAACTATGCCAATAATCATCTTAACTTTCGGTGAAACAGTAAAAAGAGGCTTTTGTTCCTTCTGATCTGTCTCACTTTTTTCTGTCTTCGTTCCTGCTGTGTTTGTCTGAAAATATGAACCTTTCAAAACAACTTCTGAGACTCCGACCGTCTGGCCATCGTAAGTGTAAGTCAACGTACCCTTCTTTGATTTCCCGCTTTTATCTTCTGGGACAATCTCCGCTTTTACATCTTGAAATTCTACGTTCTTCGGTACAACAATGTAAGCATCTTCCTCTGTCTCTTTCACACCTTTTGGAAGATCCTTTCCTTCTAAAGGAATCTTTTTAAAATTATTGAAAACATATTCTGCCATATTTTTCGTGTCCGGATAGACGTGAACCCCATGTGTTTTCAAATTCACAGAGACAAGCTGAAGTTCTCCATTGTCTAGATAAGAAACAAGAGTAGACAGTGCCTGGTCTGTATATCCCGTCTTTCCCCCAACACATGGCTCATAAAAGGTATCTGTTCCATCATAAAGCATCTGGTGGTACTGCTGAAATACTCGTTCCTCATTAACAAGGTTTGTAGGCGGAATCCGGTGTTCGTATGTGTTCGTGATCTTCCGGAATTCCTCATGCTGAAATGTTGCCGCTGCAATGAGCGCCATATCTCTGGCAGAAACATAATGCTCTTCATCGTGAAGTCCATGTGGGTTTGTAAAATGTGTATTCGTACATCCCAGCTCCTCTGCCTTCTCGTTCATCATACGGATAAAATTATCATACCCATTTCCCACTGTGTCTGCAATCGCATAGGAAACTTCATTCGCAGATGCCAACAGCATCCCATATAAAGCATCCTCCATTGTGGTCTCTTCTCCCGGCTGCATACCAATGCTTGCATCTCCATATTCAAGAAATGCCACCGACTCTTCGGTAAAACGAACCTTATCTGTCAGCTCACTGTTTTCCAATGCTACGAGCGCCGTCATGATTTTCGTAATACTCGCCGGAAATTCCTTCTCATCAATATTCTTTGCATAGAGGATTGCTCCACTGTTCATATCCATGATGATTCCCGCCTCCGCAAAGATTCCCGGTCCCTCTGGCCAGTTCTTCAACGCATTTGATTCCACAGGCATCTCATACACTGCCTTCTCTTCATCTGTAACTGCTGCCGCTGCTCCTTCTACCTCTGCTGCACATACCTCATACACTGCCGTATTTGAAAAAACAAGTCCTGCTGCCAGCAGGAACGCGGCTAATCTATATCTCAATTTCATCTGTATTTCCTCCAAAACATCATAAGCGGTATTATAACATATTCTTGTTCTTCTTCCAACAAAAAATACATTTCCCTTACAAATATGTTTTTCTGCTTTTATCGGAAACAAAATAGAATTCCTCTGTCTCTCTTTGGAGCATTGCCCGAAACGGCATCGACTTGTTATTGATCCCTGGAAATTTCACAAGAACAGTGAAATCTCCAGAGATTTGATCTAATCATTGATCTGAAATAGATTTTTATTATATCTTCTGTATAAATTCTTCCATTGTTTTTGACTGAAAGGCAACCTGCATCCGGGTTTTTAGCACTGCTATGTCCTGCTGCTTTTCCATATCATTCGAAAATTCATCCGGAATCTTTCCCAAATTCTGTAAAAACAAAACTAGTGTCTCTTACAGAGCGCCTTCAAATCCTTCTGTATGTCCCTCTGCACACTCTTCTTTTAGCCTCTCTTCAAAAATCATAAAGTGCTCCTCTTCTCCCGGATTCCCTTGATTCTATAGATGAATCGCTGTAACTGTCCCACATAGGAATCATCAAATTCTTCCTCACTTTCTACAAGTTCTACTTTTACATACTTTAATTTTTCTTCCATTCTCCAGATTCGTTTGCTCAACTTCTTTACATTTCATCTCAAACATATACCTATATACCGATATTTGTCATCTCCAAATGGCTCAAGATCACATATGAAGATGACATAAGTATCTGGAAATTCCGTGTAGTCTTCCCCAGATAGTAATATTTCCATATCCCCCAAGCAGCCCTCTTTGTATTCTTGATGATATCCGATACTCTTTTCCTGACTGACTTCTCCCCGTTCAATCGCTATCTCCAGAACTCTTTCTAAAAGTCCCTTACAATTATTCTCACCCATCATCACTGCGCCAAATATGAATTTATCTTTGATTGTAAGCTCCTTTAATTCTATAAGACAATGGTAACAGATAATAAGATCTGTAGCTAGTCTATTTCCTCACAGTCAGCCCCAAAATGTAAACTAAATTTTCTGACTGGTGTTAAAATTGACTATTCCTATATCCGCATTTGTGCTTTTTGAATAAAACTGAAGCAAAATCCAGTAATTAAATTGTTGCTTTTTAACATAATAGTATCACTTTTTAAGCAAAATATCCGAGGCAAAAATTTTTCACTTTTTTGATAAAGACTATTACTC
>OJPV01000628.1_pt1 | contig 16902 bp, 9 predicted proteins | sample 1598581 | NCBI WGS metagenome assembly OJPV01 (sample SAMN03922501, study PRJEB24848) | human gut metagenome | isolation source: stool sample | host: Homo sapiens | place: Germany | collected 2011-11
TATCGTCGGCAGCGTCAGATGTGTATAAGAGACAGGCTGAACGGTGTCCAGCGGCAGAAAGGTGGCGCGGCCCGCGTTCTCGCTGCGGAGCAGGGCGATGCCGGCCTTGGCAGCGGCTTCGTTCTCCGTCACGATGTTCTGCAGTGCGCCGCCCAATGCCGTTTCAATGGCGACTTCCCGCCCCGGCTCGACGCTCAGGATGGACGACACCGGCCCGATGATGCCCCGCAGACGGCGGGCCGACGCGGCCCGCATGACCGTCTTGACCGAGTTCTGGTAGCCGTCCATGTTCTTTTCCAGCTCTTTCAGCACGCCGAGGCGCTGACGGGCGGCGTCCAGTTCACGGCCAAGCTTCTGCTCGGCGGCATCGGCCTCATTGAGGGCGGTGCGACGGCCTTTCAGCTTGAGCTCCACGCCGGCCTTCACATTTGCCAGCTGCTTTTCGTTCTCGGCCAGCATCTTCCGGTACTCAATGGTATCGGCAAGGTCCTGCTTTGCCTCGTCCCGCTGGGCCTCAAGGGCCTCGGTGTTCTCGGCGAGGGCGGGCAGCTGCTCCTGCGCGGCCTGAGCGGCGGCTTCGGCGGCAGCTTTCGCCACCTGTGCCTCGGTACGCTTCGCCGTCAGGTCGGCCACCTCAGCCCGCAGGATGTCCCGGCGGGCGCCGCTGGCGTTGTTCTCGCTGGTCAGACGCAGCAGTTCCGCGTCCAGCTCGGCCAGCTCTGCGGCCAGCTTCTCCCCTGCCGCTGCCATGGACCGGGCCACGGCGCGGTGGCGTTCCAGCGCGGCGGCAGCCTCGGTGCTGTCCTGCTCGCCTGTGGCGATGTCCTCCCGCAGTGCGGCAGCGCTCTCCTCGTTGCGGGCGATGTCGTTTTCCAGCACGGCGATTCGGCTGTCGCTGCCGGAAAGCTCTTCTGTGATGCTGCGAATATCCCCATTCAGGCGCTCGACGGCAATGGTCAGCTGCTGTGCCTGCATACGGATCTTCTCAGCCTCGGCCTCGGCGGCTCTGGCCTCCCGGTCAAACCGCTCATACTCGGCCTGAGCGGTCTCATAGTCCCGCACCTGACGGCGGACGGCCTCCCGGGCGCGGTGGACGCCGTCGGTCCAGAGGGTGACTTCCAGCGTCTTCCGCCGGGCGCTGAGCTCGAGAAAGCGCTGGGCCTTCTCGCTCTCTTTTTCCAGCGGGCCGACCCGGGCTTCCAGCTCGTCGAGGATGTCCCGCAGACGCTCGAGGTTCTCTGCCGCCGCAGCCAGACGCCGCTCCGCCTCGTTTTTGCGGTAACGGTACTTGGCGATGCCGCAGGCTTCCTCGAAAATTTCGCGGCGCTCGCTGCTTTTTGCGGCGACGATCTCCGCGATGCGGCCCTGTCCGATGACGGAGTAGCCGTCCCGGCCGATGCCGGTGTCCAGCAGCAGCTCGTAGATGTCCTTGAGGCGGCAGAGCTGGCCGTTGATGGTGTACTCGCTCTCGCCGGAGCGGTAGTATTTGCGGCCGATGACGGCTTCGTCGGCGTCGATGTCCAGCGTGTGGGCGCTGTTGTCCAGCGTCAGGCGCACCATGGCAAAGCCCATGGCTCCCCGGCGGCGGGTGCCGCCGAAGATGACGTCCTCCATCTTTCCGGCAGCGCGAAGCTGGCGGGAGCTGGTCTCGCCCAGCACCCACCGCACCGCGTCTGAGAGGTTCGATTTGCCCGAGCCGTTGGGGCCGACGACGCCGGTGACGCCCTCGTCGAAGCGTATCCTGACCTTATCGGGGAAACTCTTGAAACCTTGAATTTCCAGTTCCTTGAACACCATATTACTTTTCCTTGATGACGCCCAACAGCTTCAGGGCCTCGCGGGCGGCATGCTGCTCCGCCATTTTCTTGCTGCGGCCCTCGCCCCGGGCCACGCAGTCCGAGTTGAACCGGACGGCCACCACAAAGTGCTTGTTGTGGTCGGGGCCGGTCTCCTGCTCCACCACATAGCTCAGCTTCTCTTCGGGGTTCTGCTGGACGATCTCCTGCAGGCGGGTCTTGTAGTCGGCCTCGGCGTACTTGCCCTCGGTGATAAAGGGCAGGATGAAGTTCTTTGCCACCTCCATGCCGCCGTCGAGGTAGAGGGCGGCGATGAGGGCTTCAAAGGCGTCCGACACGACGCTGGGGCGGGTGCGACCACCGCAGTGCTCTTCGCCCCGGCCCAGACGCAGGTAATCGCCGAGATTGATCTCCTGAGCGAACTGGAACAGTGCGCCCTCGCTGACGAGGCTGGAGCGGATGCGGGTCAGATCGCCCTCAGGGCGGTCGGCATAGGCGTGGAACAGATAGTCCGCCGAGACGATCTGCAGCACGCTGTCGCCCAGAAACTCAAGCCGCTCGTTGTGTTTGACGGGCGGGCGGGTCTCGTTGGCGTAGCTGGTGTGGGTGAGCGCCGTTTCCAGCAGCTCCGGGTGCTTGAACTTGTAACCAATAATTGTTTCCAACTGATGGCTCATGTTTTTTTACTCCCTTTTGCGATGTTATTCCTTGGTGGTGTTCAGTTCGTCCAGCGCAGCCTGCATGGTGCCGCACAGATCGTTCTCCACGCAAATTTTAGCCTGACGGATGGCGTTCTTTATGCCCTTGGCCTTGGAGGAGCCGTGAGCCTTGATGACCGGCTGCTTTGCGCCCAGGAAGGGTGCGCCGCCGTACTCCTCGCTGTCCATCTGATGCTTGAGGTCAGACACGCTGTCCTTCAGCAGCAGATAGGCCAGCTTGCCGCCCAGATTCTTGAGGAACATTCCCTTCAGCATCCCCAGCAGCATCTTGGCGACGCCCTCGGTCAGCTTGAGAATGACGTTGCCGGTGAAGCCGTCGCAGACGACCACGTCCACGTCGCCGTTCGGCACATCACGGGGCTCGATGTTGCCCACGAAGCGGATGCCCGGAATGGTCTTGAGCAGCTGATGGGCTTCTTTGAGCATCGGGGTACCCTTGCTCTCCTCTGCGCCGTTGTTGGCCAGCGCCACGCTGGGGGAGGTGCGGCCCTCCACCTTGTTCACGTAGCAGCTGCCCATGACAGCGAAAGCGGCCAGCATCTCGGGGCGGCACTCGACATTCGCGCCGCAGTCCAGCAGCAGATACGCCTTGTTCTTGGCCGGCACCATGGTGGCCAGCGCCGGGCGCTTGATGCCCCGCAGGGTGCGGACGATGAGGCTTGCGCCCACATGGAGCGCGCCGGTGCTGCCGGCGGAGACGAAGGCGTCGCCTTTGCCCTCTTTGAGCATATTCAGGCCCACGACGATGGAGGAATCCTTCTTCGTGCGGATGGCCCTGGCCGGCTCGTCGCACATCTCAATGGCCTCAGTGCAGTTCACCAGCTCGATGCCGTCCAGAGAGATGTTGTTGTCAGCGGCGGTCTTGCGGACAAGGGCCTCGTCGCCCACGCCGATGAGCTGGACGCCGTATTCCTTCACGGCAGCAGCCGCGCCTTCCAGCACGGCCAGGGGGGCGTTGTCGCCACCCATCATATCTACGATGATCTTCATAGGTTTTTCTCCCTTCTTGGGGGACAACCTCTCCGTCACGCCGCAGGCGTGACGGAGAGGTTGTCCATCTTACAGAGAATTTTCATCCAGCCACTGCTGGAAGCTGGCCACAGCCCGTTCGGCCACGGCCATGTAACGCAGGCGCTTGTCGCGGGGACGCTGGTCCTCCGGCAGCGGGGGCAGGATGCCCATGTTCGCGCCCATGGGCTGGAAGTGTTTGTTCTCGGTGGTGAGATACTGGATGAGCGCACCGCACATGGTGTCGATGGGCGGTGCGGGCAGCTCTTTGCCCTCGAGACGGGCGTAAATGTTCCGCGCCGCCAGCAGGCCGCAGGCCGCGCTCTCCATATAGCCCTCGAAGCCGGTGATCTGGCCTGCAAAGAAGACGTTGGGGTGCTCTTTGAGGCAGAGCCCTGCGCTCAGCACCCGGGGTGCGTCGAGGAAGGTGTTGCGGTGCATGACGCCGTACCGGACGAACTCAGCGTTCTCGAGGCCGGGTATCATGCTGAACACCCGCTTCTGCTCGCCCCATTTCAGGTTTGTCTGGAAACCCACGATGTTATACAGGGTCCGCTCCTTATTTTCGGCCCGGAGCTGGACGTTGGCCCAGGGGCGGTGGCCGGTGCGGGGGTCGATGAGGCCCACCGGGCGCAGGGGGCCGAACCGCATGGTGTCGGCACCCCGGGCCGCCATGATCTCGATGGGCATACAGCCCTCGTAGACCGTAACGGTATCAGCTTTTTTGCCGTGGGCATCGGGGTCGGGCTGTGCGCCCTGCTCTGCGCCCGTGTCGAACTCATGGAGCGGGGCTCGCTCCGCCGAGGCCAGCGCGGCGTGGAATGCCTCGTACTCGGCCTTGTTGAAGGGACAGTTGAGATAGTCGGCCTCGCCCCGGTCGTAACGGGAGGCGGCAAACACCTTCTCATAGTCGAGGCTCTCTGCCGTCACGATGGGGGCCACGGCGTCGTAGAAGTGGAGGCGCTCATCGCCGGTCAGGCGGCCAATTTCGTCCGCCAGCGCACCGTCCGTCAGAGGGCCGGTAGCCACGAGGATGGGGGTGCTCTCGTCGATGTGCTCCACCCGCTCCCGGTGAACGGTGATGTTCGGCTCAGCCTCCACCATCCGGGTGACTTCGGCGCTGAAGGTGTCGCGGTCCACGGCCAGCGCACCGCCTGCGGCCACGCGGGCCACCTCGGCAGCGTTCAGGAGCTGACTGCCCATCCGGCGCATCTCCTCTTTCAGCAGGCCGGAGGCGGAGTCCAGACGCTCGGCTTTCAGGCTGTTGGAGCAGATGAGCTCCGCGAAGCCCTCGCTCTTGTGGGCCGGGGAGAAGTGGGTCGGCTTCTGCTCATAGAGCTCCACCTGTACGCCTTTTCCCGCCAGCCAGAGGGCGGCTTCGCAGCCCGCCAGACCGGCACCTAAAACAGTAACTTTATAGTTGCTCATTTAATATCCCTTTCATCTTACTTCAAGCCCGAGGCAGTCAGCGGAGACTTTACCGCTCTGCCAAGGGCTCCCCTATCAGGGGAGCTGTCTGCGAAGCAGACTGAGAGGTTTACTCCTTATTTAGTCTTTCTTCGGCACCGGCATCTCAAAGTCGCAGCCCTCTTTTGCGCAGTAGAGCTTGGAGCCCTTGCGGAACAGAGTGGAGCCGCACTTCTCGCACTTGACGGCCACCGGCATATCCCAGGTCATGAAGTCGCAGTCGGGGTAGCGCTCACAGCCGTAGTAGATGCGGCCCTTGGCGCTCTTGCGCTCCAGCATACGGCCCTTGCCGCACTTGGGGCAGATGCCGCCGGTGTCCTTCACGAGGCGCTTGGTGCCGCGGCACTCGGGGAAGCCGCTGCAGGCCAGGAACTTGCCGTACTTGCCCACCTTGATGACCATGGGACGGCCGCAGAGGTCGCAGACCTCGCTGGACGGCTCGTCCGGCACCTTGACCTTCTTGCCTTCCATGTTCTTCTCGGCCTGCTCGAGGCTGGCGGCGAAACCCTTGTAGAAGTCGTCCACGGTCTTGTGCCAGTCCGTCTTGCCGCTCTCGACCTTATCGAGGTTCTTCTCCATCTCTGCCGAGAAATCCACGTCCACGATGTGGGGGAACTGCTCCAGCATCAGGCCGTCCACGGCCCGGCCCAGCAGGGTGGGCTTGAGCTTCTTCTGCTCCCGCTCCACATAGCCGCGGTCGATGATGGTGGTGATGATGGGGGCGTAGGTGGAGGGGCGGCCGATGCCGTTCTCTTCCAGCGCCTTGATGAGGGTGGCTTCGGTGTAGCGGGCGGGGGGCTGGGTGAACTTCTGCTCGCTCTTCAGCTCCCGCAGCTTGAGCACCTGACCCTCCTCGAGGGGAGGAAGGCTGGTCTCCTTCTTTTCCTTCTCGTCGGTGGCCTCTTCGTACAGGGCGGTGAAACCGTCGAAGGTGACCGTGTAGCCGCTGGCCTTGAAACGGTAGCCGCCGGCATAGACGGTGACGGACACGGTGTCCTGCTGGCAGTCCGCCATCTGGCTGGCCATGAAGCGGCTCCAGATCATCCGGTAGAGCTTGGCGGTATCGCCGCTGATGCTCTTGTCCACCTCGTCGGGGGTCAGGCCCGGCACAGAGGGACGGATGGCCTCATGGGCGTCCTGCGCTGCCGTGGCGCTCTTGGTCTTCCAGGTGCGCTTGTAGGGGCAGATATAGCTCTCGCCGTAGGCCCCGGCGATGTACTCTCTGGCAGCTGCCACAGCCTCGTCGGAGATGCGGAGGCTGTCGGTACGCATATAGGTGATGAGGCCCATGGTGCCGTGGCCGGCGATGTCCACGCCTTCGTACAGCGTCTGGGCAGCCCGCATGGTGCGGGTGGCCGTAAAGCCCAGACGGCGGGATGCCTCCTGCTGCAGGGTACTGGTGATGAAGGCCGGGGTGGGCTGCTTCGCGCGCTTGCCCTTTTTCAGTTCGCCCACGGTGTACTCGGCCCCCTCGAGGCCCTTTTCGATGGCGCGGGCCTCGGCCTCAGAGTGCGGCAGGAGCTTTTTTCCCTTGTCGTCGGAGGCCAGACGGGCCGTAAAGCTCTTCCGGCCCACACCCAGAGTAGCGTCCACGTTCCAGTATTCCTCGGGCTTAAAGGCTTCGATCTCCTTCTCGCGGTCGTCGATGATGCGGACGGCTACGCTCTGGACGCGGCCCGCCGACAGACCGCGCCGGACTTTCCGCCACAGGAAGGGGCTCAGCTTATAGCCCACCAGACGGTCCAGCACACGGCGGGCCTGCTGGGCGTTGAAGAGGTCTTCGTTGATGGCGCGGGGGTGGGCCATACCCTCCTTCACGCCCTTCTTGGTGATCTCATCGAAGGTCACGCGGTTGGGCTCGTGGGGGTCGAGGCCCAGGATGTTGGCCAAATGCCAGCTGATGGCTTCGCCTTCACGGTCCGGGTCGGTCGCCAGCAGCACACCGTCGGAATGTTTGGCCTTGCTCTTCAGCTCTTTGATGAGCTTTTCCTTGCCTTTGATGCTGATGTATTGCGGCGCATAGTCATGCTCGATGTCGATGCCCAGCTGGGAAGCGGGCAGATCGCGGATGTGGCCCATGCTGGCCGTAACTTCGTAGTCTTTGCCCAGATATTTGCCGATGGTCTTCGCCTTGGCAGGCGACTCCACGATGACGAGTTTTGCCATTACGTTCTTCTCCTATATATAAATCCTCATCAGCCGCTGTGCTCAGGGAAAAGGCGAAGCCCGCCATTTTCCCTAGAAACACCCGTGTGCCGGACTGCCAAGGGCTCCCCTAGATAGGGGAGCTGTCGCGTCAGCGACTGAGAGGTTTATTCTTCTTAACTTGCGCTTCCTCCGCGCAGAATATACCGTTTGCCCGGCAGGCAGCTCACCCGGCCCGTAAGCTCAAGCTTCATCAGGACGCCCAGCAGCGCCGCCGTGGGCAGGCCGCTTTTGACGCCCAGCTCCTCCACGCCCTGCGCCTTTGCGCCGAGACAGGAGAGCACCAGCCGCTCATTTTCACTCAGGGGCCGGGGCGTCTCCCGGGGTGCCGGGGCAGGTCTTGCGGTCTGCAGCCCCAGTGTACCAAATAAATCCGCCGCTGTACAGACCGCTTTTGCGCGTCCGTCCCGCAGAAGGGCATTCGTCCCCGCCGAGGCGGGCGAAAAAATGCTGCCCGGCACGGCGAATACCGGCTTACCGTACCGCTCTGCGTGGCCCACGGTGGACATGGTGCCGCTCTTTTCCTTGGCCTCCACCACCACCAGCGCCCCGGAGAGGGCCGCGATGAGGCGGTTGCGCTGCAAAAATCCCACGGCACCCACCGGCTCACTTTCGGGCGGGTACTCGCTGATGACGCAGCCCCGCCTCTCGATGGCCCGGCGGAGTTCCCGGTTGGCGGCGGGGTAGGTCCGGTCGATGGGGACGCCCATCACCGCGATGGTAGGGCATTTCTCCCCTACCGCCGCCCGGTGTCCGGCGCTGTCCAGTCCGTCGGCCAGACCGCTCACGATGACGGCCCCCGCCCGGGCGAGGCCCCGCCCAATATCCTCTGCGGCCCGCAGACCGTATTCGGTGGGCTTCCGGGTCCCCACCATTCCCACGGCGGCAGGCTCATTGAGCCAGCGGGGATCGCCGGTGCAGTAGAGCACCAGCGGCATATCGGAGATGCGGGAGAAGGCCAGCGGATAGTCCGGGTCGTCATAGGGCAGGATACGGATGCGCCGGGCCGCGCACCGCCGCGCAAAGGCCCGGTAGTGCTCGGGTGTGTTATCCGGCAGGCAGGCGCGCTGGACGGCGGCAGGTCCTGCAGCGGCGGCGAAGGCATCGGTGTCTCGGGCCTCCCATGCCTCCTGCGCCCCGCCGAAGGCGTCCAGCACGGCTCCGGCCCGCTGACTGCCCGCACCCAGCGTCCCCGCCAGCCAGAGCCAGCACAGGAGCGGGTCGGGGGCCGGGTCGGGCGGGAAAAGGCTCAGCTGCCCCTCCCCGGCCCGCGTCACAGGCTCTCCTCCCGGAAATGCCAGAGCAGGATGCTGCCCGCGATGCCGGCGTTCAGGCTCTCGACCCTGTCGGTCATGGGGATGCGGACAGTGCCGGTGCAGGCGGCGATGGTCTCATCGGTGAGGCCCTGACCCTCGCTGCCGATGACGACGCAGACGCCGTCCGGGTAGCTGGACGCCGCCGCACTCAGGGGCTGGGACTGGTAGAGGGCGGCGGCAAGGCAGGTGATGCTCTTCTCCCGCAGCAGGGCGATGGCCTCGGGCATCTTCCCCGCCTCGATGACGGGGATGCGCACCGCTGCGCCCATGGAGGCCCGAAGGGTCTTGGGCGCAAAGACGCTGGCGCAGCCGTCGCTGAGCAGCACGCCGTCAAAGCCGAAGGCCGCCGCAGAGCGGAGCAGCGTTCCCACGTTGCCGGGGTCCTGCACCCGCTCGAGGGCGAGGTAGCGCCCGCCGGTCTTCACCTCTTCCAAGGTATGCACCGGCGTGCGGAAAACACCGAACACCCCCTGATGGGTCCCCACGTCGGCCAGCTTATCGGCCACATGGTCTTCCACAAGGTAGTGTTCGCCCGGCAATTCCGAAAGCTCCGGGCATTTTTCCAGCGCCGACTCGGTGCAGAAGAGGGTCTCCAGCTCTGCGCCCCGGCAAAGCTCGGGGCAGAGCTTCCGCCCCTCGGCCAGAAAGCGGCCCTCGGCCCGGCGGAACGCCCCGCTGGACGCCAGACGGCAGGCGTATTTGACTTTTGCGTTTTCCCGGCTGGTGATCTTCTCCATCCGTCTTTCCTCCAACTACCAAAACATACAAAAAGGACGCCCGCGTATTTGATACGCGCGGGCGTCTTTTTTAAGGTCTATTAGGCGTTCTTCACGGTCTCGACCAGAGCTGCGAAGCTCTTGGGATCGTTGATGGCCATCTCGCTGAGCATCTTGCGGTTCAGCTCGATGCCAGCCTTCTTCAGGCCAGCCATGAAGCTGGAGTAGTTCATGCCCAGAGGACGGACAGCGTTGTTGATGCGGCAGATCCACAGGTTGCGGAACTGGCGCTTCTTCATGCGGCGGCCAGCCAGAGCGTAGTTGCCGCTCTTCATGACCTGCTGCTTGGCCATCTTAAAGTGCTTGCTCTTGCAGCCGTAGAAGCCCTTGGCCAGCTTCAGCATCTTCTTACGACGTTTGTGAGTCATGGTTGCGCCCTTGATACGTGCCATTTTATATATCTCCTTTAGTTATCTGTAGTAGAATGTTTGTGCCTGCGGCTCGCTCTTAGGCGTAGGGCAGCATGCTCTTGATGGTAGCTGCGTTGGTCTTATCAACGTAGCTGGGCTGACGGTAGCCACGGGTCAGCTTGGTGGTCTTCTTGGTCAGGATGTGGCTGCGGAATGCGTGGCCGCGCTTGATCTTGCCGTTCTTGGTCAGCTTAAAGCGCTTCTTAGCGCCGGAGTGCGTCTTCAGTTTCATCTTAGCCATTTTAGTATCCTCCTAAAATTAGTCCTTATTGGGTTTCGGGATCAGCAGAATGGACATCGTGCGGCCCTCGAGGACCGGCGGCTTATCCATGCTTGCCTGAGGCAGGGCCTCAGCAAAGCGCTTCAGCACGTCAGCACCGAGTGCGCTGTGCGCCATCTCACGGCCGCGGAAACGGATCGAGGCCTTTACCTTGTGGCCAGCGGCCAGGAACTTGGCCGTCTGGTTCAGCTTGGTGTTGAAGTCGTTGGTGTCAATGTTGAGCGAGAGGCGGGTCTCTTTGACTTCGACCACCTTCTGGTTCTTCTTGGCTTCCTTCTCCTTCTTCTGCTGTTCAAAGCGGTACTTGCCGTAATCCAGCACCTTGCACACAGGCGGGACAGCCTGCGGGGCGATCTTGACCAGATCAAGTCCGGCGTCCTCAGCAGCGCGCATGGCCACCTGAATGCTGACCACGCCCTTCTGCTCGCCGTCGGCTCCGATCAGGCGAACCTCACGGTCACGGATCTGACCGTTGATCTCCAGTTCCTTCGACTTTCCAGCGGTAGCGATAATGAATGCACCTCCAAACAATAGTCCATAGTGTTGCGTTTTTTGGCATAGAAAACGCGGCCGCCCCAGTTTCGGGACAGCCGCGCAAAATTCACTCAAAAGCGCGATTCGGTCTTCAAGACGAATCGGTTCAGGGTATAGCCCGGGGATCCTTACCCCTCAAGGCGAGCGCGGCACAGGCCGTAGCTGCTTTCTTTACTCAAGTATTTTACCACACCCCGGGGAGGCTGTCAAGCATTTTTATGCGGGAATTTGAAATTTTATGTTTGCTTTTCCGTTGCACCTTAAAACCTTGCCTCTTTGCCAGAGGCTCCCCTACTAGGGGAGCTGTCTGCGAAGCAGACTGAGAGGTTGGACGAAGGACAGCCTGCCCGCAGGCCACCGCCAGATCCAACCTCTCCGTCATCGCTTACGCGATGCCACCTCCCCTATCGAGGGGAGGCCTTGGCATTCCGCAAGGTTTTGTCTTCTTATTATACCTGTATCAATTCTCCTAGCTCCAGCGAATATATCCCTTTATAAGTCACCCGCCGGGGGGCGAAGCGCTTCTCAATGGCCTTGGCATAGAGCTCCAGCTGAGCACGGTAGGCGCGGACGAAGTCGGCAGGAGTCTTGCGACGGTCCGTCTTGTAGTCCAGAAGCTCGAGGTGGTCGGGGTAGACGAGGACGATGTCCGCGATGCCCTGCACCAGCACCCCGGCGTCGGCGGCAGGGCCGTCGGGCAGGGCGCGGCCCTGGGCAGCCATGACCTCGGCGGCAGGCAGCGACGTGATAAAAGCCAGCTCCCGCAGCACATCCTCTGCCCCGCAGATGCGGCGGAACGCCTCGCTGCGCACAAAGCGGAGTATCTTATAGACATCCAGCTTCCCGGCAATGGCGGGGGGCGTGAGCTGCGCCGCCGCCTGACGCTCCCGCTCGGCGCGGACGGCATCCAGAACGGCGTCGTCCTCTGCGTCCCGCACAGCGGCCAGCGCCCCGAAGTCGGCGTGCTCGAGGAAGGCATGGAGAGCCGTACCCATCTCGGCGGCGGTGAGGCCGTCCTTCGAGAGGAAGCCCGGGCGCTCAAGGGTGGTCTGCTCAGCAGCGTGGACGAGGCTGGTCACGCTGACCTTGGCCGGGATGTCCGCCAGTGCTGCCGCCGGATACCGCCAGCCGAAGCCCTGCCGCAGCGTCTCCACAAGGGCCGGGTCGGCCTCGGGCCGGGTCGGCTCTTCCGCCTCGGCGGGGGCTTCTTCGGGCGGGAGGACATCGGCCTGCACTGTGAGGGCGATGGTGCTTCTGGTGTCCGCAAAGGGCAGCTCGAGGTTCCCCGCCAGACGGCGGAGAGGCCCGCCGTTGGGGTGGACGAGGAGCGCCGCCCGCAGCCAGTCGGCGAAGCTGCCCGCCTGAGCGTTCAGGGTCTCCCCCGCCCCGGCGGCGAGGAAGGCGGCGGCTTTGGCGAAGGGGTTGGACGTCCGGCCGATGCCCAGCGGGACCGTCAAGATCAGCTTATCCTGCGCCCGGGTGAGGGCCACATACAAAAGCCGCATCTGCTCGCTCCGCATCTCGGCGGCATGGACCGTGGAGAGGGCGGTGTAGGCCGCCGTCTTATAGGCCCCCTCGCCGCCCTCGGGACGGAGACGGAGACCCGCGCCGCAGACGCGGTGGAGCAGGACAGGCTGGCGGGTGTCGGCGGCGTTGAACTGCCGGGCCGTGTCGGCCACGAACACCACCGGGAACTGCAAGCCCTTGGAGCGGTGGATGGTCATGATGGTGACGCAGCCGGGCCGCGCCCCGCCGGGGGCAGTCTCCTGCCCGGTGGAGCCCGCCAGCGTGGCCGCGTCGATGGCACGGACGAGGGCCGAGATGCCGCCCGCGCCCGCCCCTGCGCAGAAGGAGGCGAAGCGCCGCGCGTCCTCCCGGCGGCGCTGGCCGTTCTCCATGGCACCGAGGGCGGCGAGGTAGCCGGTGGAAACAAAAATTTCTTCCAGCAGTTCCTCCACCGGCACGCTCCGGGCCATCCGGCGCAGGGCCGTCAGACGCTGGTAGAACGCCTGCACCCGGCGGGTGAAATCATCCTCCGCCCCGCTCTGGACGGCCTGTAAAACTGCGCCGTAGAGGCTGATGCGGGTGTGCTTATCGGGTGTCTGCGCTCCGGCTCGGAGGCGGACGAGGTCGTCGTCCGTAAAGCCGAACATCGGCCCCAGCATGGCGGCAGCGAGATAGAAGTCCTGCGCGGGGTTGTCGATGACCCGCAGCAGGGCGATGAGGGGGCGGATGTGGGGCGCGTCCAGCAGGTTCTCCCGGGCGTCGGCGTAGACCGGGATGCCCCGGGCCGTCAGGGCCTCGGCGTAGGCCGGGAAGTCGCCTCTCGCCGCCAGCAGGACACAGCAGTCCTCGTACTGCACCGGGCGGGTGGTGCCGCCGTCCCGCACCGGCTCGCCGGAGGCCACCATCGCCTCGATGCGGTCGGCGATATACTGTGCATCCGTCTCGGCGGCATCGTCGGGCAGGAAGTGGGCCTCCACACTGCCCTCGTACGCGCCGGGTGCGCCGCAGACGAGGCGCTGTCCGTCGCCGTAGGCCGTGTCGCCCAGAGCAGGCGTCATGAGCTGTTCGAAGATAAAGTTGATGCCCGCCACCACCTGCGGGGCAGAGCGGAAGTTGGCGTCCAGCGCCAGCATGGCGTTCTCGCCGGGCCTGCCGTCTTCGGGCCGGGGGCGGGCCTCGCCGCCGGGCAGGAGGGGCCAGCTCTCCAGCTTTTCCCGGAAGATACTGGGGTCCGCCTGACGGAAGCGGTAGATGCTCTGCTTTAAGTCGCCCACGAGGAAGAGGTCATCCCCTGCCGGGCTGGCCAGACAGCGGTAAAGGGCGTCCTGCAGGGCGTTCGTGTCCTGATACTCATCCACCATGACGGCGGCGTAGCCCTGCCGGATGCCCTGACACAGCTCGGTGGGCTGGCCGTCGGCGTCCCGCAGGAGCCGCAGGGCCAGATGCTCGAAGTCGCTGAATTCCAGCAGCCGCCGCTCCCGCTTCCGGGCCGCAAAGCGGGCGTCAAAGTCCCGCACGGCGGCAAAGAGGGCGCGGAGGCAGGGTTCGGCGGCTTTTCGGTCAAGCTCGGCTTCGTCGAGGCTGCAACTGATGAGGTCTTCGATTTTCTCAAAGAGCTTTGCTGCCTCGTCGGCCCGGGTCTTGACGGCGTCCTTGTGCTCACCGGTGAGCCGCTTTTTCATATTTTTGAGGCCGGGGGCCTGTTCCATGCCGAGGACGTAGGGCGTCAGCCTGTCGTAGAGGGGCGTCCATTCCCCCGCCCCGGCCAGACGCTCCACCTCGCCCAGCAGGGCGGCGGAGTTTTCCAGCCTCTCGAGGGGTTCGGCGAACTTCTCGTTCACTGCCGCCATGGCCTTTTCCTTGGCGGCAGGGGTCTTTTTGCTGGCCTCGGCGTCGGCCTGCGCAGTCACGAAGTCCTCCCTGCAGTCGTTCCGTGCGGCGCAGAGCAGCTCCTTCGCAGCCCGGGCAGAGCGGGCGGCCTCCTGCATCAGAATATCATGCCAGCAGGTGCGGGCAAAGCCGTTCTCGTCCTGCCACGGGGCCAGCATCTCGTCCAGCTTTTTATCGTAGTCCGGCAGGGCGCGGAGGAAGTCATAGACCTGCAAAACAGCCTCCCCCGCCGCCTTGTCGGTGCGGCCCTTGCCGTAGAGGTCGGCAAAGGCGCAGAAGTCCGCATCCTGATAGGCCGCTTCCAGCGTCTCGGAGAGGGCCGCGTTCCGCAGCATCTCCACGCTGCCGGGGTCGGCAGGGGTGAAGTCCGGCGGGATGTCCAGCGCCTGAAAGTGCTTGTGGAGCAGGTCGAGGCAGAAGGCGTCGATCGTGCAGATGGGGGCTCTCTGCAAAAGCATCCGCTGGCGGCGGAGGGCCGTGTTGCCCGGCTCTGCCTGACTGCGGCGGAGCAGCGCCTGCCCGATGCGGGCGCGGAGCTCTGCGGCGGCGGCGTTGGTGAAGGTGACGATGAGGAGCCGGTCGGCGTCCACGGGATGTTCCGGGTCGGTGATGAGCCGGACGGCCCGCTCCGTCAGCACGGCGGTCTTGCCGCTGCCAGCGGCGGCGCTCACCAGCAGCGCACCGCCCCGGTCGTCGATGGCGGCACGCTGGGCCGGGGTCCATTTTGTCTCGCTCACTGGTCTTCCTCCTTTTTCTCTTCCGGTTCAAAAGGCTTTGCAGGGGCGTCCAGCGCCCGCTCTCCGATGCCGTCCTCATGGCAGCAGATGAAACCGTAGTCACACCACCGGCAGGGGCTGCGGCCCGTGACCAGCGGCTCGGCGGCGATGCAGCCGCCGTAGAGCTGTTCGCCCATCTGGGTCACAAGGTCGTCCAGATGGAGCTGGATGCGGGAGAGCTTGGCCTTGTCGGCACGTTTCTCTTTCTGGTAGGGGCTGGGTACACCGCCCCGGAAGCTGAAGGGCAGATACCGCCCCGTCTCCTCGGCGTCCATGGCGTCGAAGACTTTCTGCTCGTCCCGGACGAGGCCGTCCAGCTTGTATTCCATGCTCCGGGCAGCCTTGCCCCGGGTGGTCGTCTCGGGGGCCGGGTCGGCCAGCAGGTACAGCACACCCGCAGGTTCTGCCCCGGTGAATCGTCCGTCGGCGTCCCGGGTCAGGCTGAACAGGTAGAGCAGCATCTGACAGTCGAGGCCGCAGTAGACTTCCCGCAGGTCGAGCTTTTTCGTGCCGGTCTTATAGTCCACCACCCGCACCCAGCGGGTGCCGTCGTCCTCGATCCACTCGTCGGCGCGGTCCACGGTGCCGATGAGCTGCACCGTCCGGCCATCCGAGAGGCGGTAGGTCTGGCCCCGCACGGCGTCCTCGCCGGGGCCGATCTTCAGCTCACAGGCCACCGGTTTGAAGCTGGACTGGCGCTGCTCGTCCCGCAGGTAGCAAAGCAGGCCCGTCATGCTCTTTTTGAGGCGGGAGAGCAGATAGGCGAAGCGGGCCGTGTCCTCGGGGAGATAGCGCTTTGCGTACTCCTCTACGAGAAGCCCGGCCAGCGCCGCCATGGCCTCGTCGTCGAGGTCAAGGAAGGGCTGTAAGCCAGCGCAGGGGTTGTCAGGGCCGGGGTGGGGGTCGAGGGCCATCTGGAGCACCCAGTGCATGAGGGTGCCGCTCTGGTCGGCGGAGAGCTCCGCCCGCTTCCGGGGGCGCAGGCCCAGCACGTACTGCAGAAAATAACCGTACCGGCAGGTGTAGTATTTTTCGAGCTGACTGGGCGAGATGCGGAGCCGCCGGCCCAGCAGCGTTTCCAGCGCCTCGAGGTCGCTGACCTGACGGGGGCTGCGGCCCGCCATCCGGCGCAGGAGGGCGAGGCCCTCGGGTTCTGCCCCGCCGGGGGCATGAAGGGCCTCGGTGAGGCTGGCGCGTTCGATCTCCGTCAGGGGCCAGCCGCCGCCCAGCACGTCGAGGCCGTCGGCGGCAGTGGCCGCGAGGTCGGTCAGATCGAGTTCCGGCGCACCCGGTCTCAGCACGTCCACGATGGGCTCGAGGGCGGCGCAGAGGGTCTGGCCCTGCCCCTTCGGCCAGCTGAGCCAGAGGCCCTTTGCCGGGGCGGTGAGGGCCTTATAAAAGCAGACCTGTTCGCGGACCACCCGGTTCTCGAAGCAGTCCGGAAGCTCGATCTCCTGCGCCATCAGGGCGTCGCGGTCGGCGTGGGTCAGCAGGCCCGTCTCGCCGGGCGCGGCGGGGAATTCGCCCTCGGAGAGGCCCAGCACAAAGACATAGTCCGGTGCGTCAAGGCGCATCTTGCCTGCGCTGGCCAGCACCACGGCGTCCAGCGTCTGGGGGATGTGGCCGAGGTCGGACGAGCGCAGCAGCAGCCCGAACAGCTCTTCGTACTCGGAGATGGTGACGCTCTGGCCGCCCAGCAGGCCTGCCATCTCGTCCAGCAGGCCCATGACCACGTTCCACTCCCGGGCGGCTTCCTCGGCGGCGGGGATGCCCCGCTCGGCCCGGATAGCCTCCACCTGCGCGGCCTGAGCGGCCTCCGCGCCCAGCTCCTTCAGGCAGAAGTAAAGGGCGCGGCTCATCTGCTCGGCGTTGGCAGAGCGGAGCTTCGCGCGCAGGCCGTCGGCGGCGGTGATGAGAAGGGCGCGGGCCTTTTCGGCCCGGGCGAGGTTTTCTCTGTCCTCGTCGGTAGGCGCCACATCGCCGAAGCCCCGGGGGTTCTTCTCGAAGGGTGCGCGCCACGCCGCCGCGTTGGGCGACCAGGTGTAGGCGTAGTTCTCAAGGGCGCAGACCTCTTCCTCGGTGAGGGCGCAGAGGCCGGTCTTGGCCAGGGTGGTGAGCTGTTCCGTCAGCTCCACACCCCGGGCAATGGCCAGCAGACACCGCACCGCCGTGGCCGGGGCGCTGAACTCGGGAGTCGTCGGCTCGTCGCAGTAGAGGGG
>OJPV01000631.1_pt1 | contig 16765 bp, 14 predicted proteins | sample 1598581 | NCBI WGS metagenome assembly OJPV01 (sample SAMN03922501, study PRJEB24848) | human gut metagenome | isolation source: stool sample | host: Homo sapiens | place: Germany | collected 2011-11
GATCGGCTTCCTCTCGTGGGTCGGATTGGTCTACGGCTGTAAATGGCTGTGGGCCCCTTTGGTCGACAACGTCAAACTGCCCTGGTTATCCGAGCATTTAGGTCAGCGTCGCGCGTGGCTCGCTCTCTCTCAGGTGATGCTGATTATTTCGCTCGCCGGCATGGCCTTCTCTAATCCGCAGACGCATATGCCTCAGATCGTCGTCTTTGCGCTGCTCACGGCATTCTGCTCGGCAACCCAGGACATTTCTCTGGACGCTTACCGCATCGAAAGCGCTTCTGCTGATCTTCAGGGCGCGTTAGCGGCAACTTATCAAACCGGATATCGGCTGGCAATGATTTGGGCCGGCGCCGGCGCATTTGCTCTGGCTGCTTTTTTCCAATCGACCCCGTCCGGTATCTATGATCAGACCGGCTGGACTTGGGCCTATCTCATAATGGCCGCTTCTATTAGCGTTGGTTTAGCAACTACTTTGCTTTCACCGGCACCGAACGCTTCCGACGAGGAATCCAAACTGCGTCAGCTGGAGGAAATGCGCCATCACGTCCACGCGTTTATCCTTCGTCACCCTTCACTTCCTCGTTCTATCGCTAAGGTGGTCGGCTGGTTCGGTTTTGTCTGCGTTCGGCCGATTGCGGACTTCTTTTATCGATATCGCTGGCACGCCCTCGCTATCCTGCTCCTGATCGCGACGTACCGGATCAGTGACGTCGTCATGGGCGTCATGAGCAACCCTTTCTATCGGGATATGGGCTTTACCAAGGAAGAAGTCGCCGCCGTTTCTAAAATCTTCGGCGTCGTGATGACCTTGGTCGGAACATTCATCGGCGGTATTGTGGTGTTAAGAATCGGCATTCTGAAGACGCTCTTTGTCGGAGCGCTTCTCTCCGCCGGCACTAACCTGCTCTTCTCAGCACTGGCAGCCATCGGCCACAGTCTGCCTTTCCTAGTATTTACTGTCAGCGCAGACAATCTTTCCGGAGGCCTTGCAAGCGCTGCCTTTATTGCCTACCTGTCGGGACTCACAAACGTACAATACTCTGCGACACAGTATGCGGTTTTCTCCTCCATCATGCTGATCCTGCCGAAATTTCTTGCAGGCTTCTCCGGCGTACTGGTCGAGAGTGTCGGGTACTCAAACTTTTTTATCCTGACCGCCGCACTCGGCATCCCGGTTCTCGTTTTAATCCCGATCATCGGTTACCTTTCGCGGCAACAGGGTTCGGATAAAAATTAAGCCTTTTCTTCGCCGTCTTCCGGTTCGTTTAGTTCAGGCAAGTCGTATCCTTTGGTCTCGTGAGCAATTTCAGCCAGGCAGCTGACCATATCCGACAAGGCAGAAGGAAGGTCTTCTAAAGGAGCATCTTTATCAAGGATGGTCTTGACCTGAGCAAAGTCTCCTAATGCTTCTTCGGGAAGATGACGCAGAACGCCGTGCAGAGAGCGAGCAACAGCGCGTGAATTAGTATCCAGAATACCGGGCCAGGTTTGCGCGGCTTCCAGAAAACCCAATGCGAAAGGTTCAAGGGCTTCAATTGCTGCTTTACCGATCAAAGAACGGCCCTTCTCGTCTTCTGCTTCAAAGTAAACAGGGTCCAGCGGTACGGCCTGCGCCAGCTGATCTCCGATTTGATGGAAGCGTTTGAGGAGCAGCGCTCTGAGTCGCTTATCGCTCGCCGCATTTCCCGTCCCGGCATCCTTTGCTCCGACCGTTGACAAAATATGGGGAAGCCAGTCTTTGGTCTCCGGAGTTTTCGGAAGCAGCTGCACCGCCGTCATAAAACCGTCGGCTTCGGCTAAATCCATTGCCTCTGCTTCCACCGGAATAGAAGCTAATAACTCATCCGTCTCGACAAATTCGTCATCGGTGACGGCATTTGACTTATCCGACATTTTCTTCTGCTCCTTTTTCTGTAAATTGTTCCAACAGCTTGCGGACTTCCTCGCTGTCCCGAGATTTTACAAGCTTCAATGTGAGTCTCTGACAGCTGCTCCGTTTCAAAGACCTTATCATTTCTTTGACGATCGGTATCTGCATCGGCACCATAGAGAGCTCGTTAATGCCGAGTCCGAGGAAGAAAGGCACCATCTCTCTGCGCCCTCCCATCTCGCCGCAAATCGAAATCGGTTTATCCTGCTTCTGAGCTGCCTTGGCCGCTGCACGAATTAATCTCAGCACTGCGGGATGACATTCGTCATAAAGAGGTGCCACAGAAGGATTTCCGCGGTCGACGCCGAGTGTGTACTGAATAAGGTCATTGGTACCGAGAGAAGCAAAATCCGCTTCTGCCAGAAGTTCCTCCGCGCAGATCACGGCTGCGGGCAGCTCGATCATGATGCCCACCGGCACAGTATCATTAAAGTCGAGTTTTTCTTCCCTGAGCTGCGTTTTTGCAAGCTCGACATATCGCTTCGCTTCTCGGATTTCCTGAAGACTGGATATCATCGGCAGCATAATCCGCACATCCGCACCGTAGGCGGCTCGTAAAATCGCCCGGATCTGCGTGATGAAAAGATTCGGATTGGCCAAGGTAAAACGAATTGCTCTTAAGCCCAGTGCAGGATTATCTTCTTTTTCCGCACCCGAGAAATAGTTGCGTTTTCTGGCCTCGGCATTGAGCAGCTTATCACCGCCGACATCGATCGTGCGGATCGTCACCGGACGTCCCGCCATTGTATCAATCAGCTCTCGATAACTTTCCATTTGCTCGCGTTCATCCGGAAGGTTGTCCCTGCCCATGAACAAATACTCGCTGCGGAACAGCCCCACGCCTTGAGCGCCTAAGTGCAGAATCTCATCCAGCCCGGAGACCATGGCCACGTTAGCCTTCAGAGTTACTCGGAACTTGTCTTTCGTTTCTGCTGCACGTCTGCGGGCACGATACAGCTGGGAATACTTCTTTTCCTGAGCTTTGACGTTCCGTTCAATCTCTTTAATTTCAGCAGCCGTCGGATTGCAGATGATCTGACCGCTGTTGGAGTCCACAAAAATGCGGTCATTATTTTTAATAACGGAAACTGCCCCTGCCACTCCCACGACTGCAGGAATAAAAAGTGTTTGCGACAGCAGAGCCGTATGGGAAGTCGGTCCGCCTTTTTCCGTGACGATACCGACTAAATCGAGTTCTTCATATTCTGTAAGCCAAATGACATCGGCAATCGAAAGATCATTCGTTACCAAAATGACTTCCGATTGAGCATTGCGTACTTTCTCTTGGATTTTACGGCGTTCTCCCGTCAGCTCTTCCTGCAGTCTGCGAATGACATGCACAATGTCGTCGCTGCGTTCTGCTAAGTAGGCATCTGTCAGATTGTCAAAGAGCTTCAGCGTATCTTCCAAATGTTTCTGAAGGGCCCACTCGACATTGATGAGCTGCGATTCAATCCGGTCGGAGACATCTTCAAACATGGTTGAATCGTTCACCAAAAGCTTGAAGACTTCAAGAAAGGTTTTGACCTCTTTCGGGGCCTTTTTAGGGGAACGGCGGATCATCTGATCGAGCTCTCTGCTGACGGAGCCCACTGCCTTTTTGAGCCGGCCGATCTCTTTATCAACATCTTCGGCAGTTACCGAATAGCGAGGCACCTGCAGGGAAGAAGTCTGCATCACTCTGGCGTGCCCGAACCCAATACCGCTCGACACACCCACGCCTCTTAGCTCCTGCCGCTGAGACACAAGCTTTTCACTCATGCTTAATCCTGCTCTCCGAACTTGGTATCAAATAGCTCTTTCAGCTGCTGCAGGGCTGACTCTTCATCCGTCCCGTCGGCACTGATTTTTAAAACGGTGCCCTTGGAAGCAGCCAAAAGCATGACGCCCATGATCGATTTTCCGTTCACGACACGGCCGTCCTTATCAATTTTGATTTCGCTCAGAAATTCATTCGCTTTCTGCGTGAGTTTGGCTGCCGGACGGGCATGGAGTCCCAGGCGATTAATAACTTCTACTTCAATGGTTTTCATCGGTGCACTCTCCGGGAATACAAATAACGGGACGGACTTCCTGAGCCTTAGCACGAAGTTCTTCGAAACTCAGCGAACGATAGGTAAGCATTTTGAAGAACAAAGGAAAACTCAAGGGCGAAACCACCATGCATCGCTTCCCGCTGATGTATTTCTTTAAGACATTGCAGGGCGTTGCGCCCTCTATGTCCAAAAGAATAATCATTTCATCCGTTTGGACAGACTCCCACACCTTCTTAAGATGTTCGAACTGCTCCTTCTCTCCGGCATCCGAATCGATATCCGCCGCTGCACAGTGATCGATCTGCCCCATGATTTGAGTCGCAGCCTTGAGCATGGCACTAGCAATCGGTTTATGTGCCGCCAGAATGATCCCTTTGGGCAATTTCTCCATTCTTCAAACTTCCTCTTAAAAGATAACGACATTTTATATGCGGCGCTGTCACGCGGTCGCTCATTTAAAGTCTCTCAGGTTTCCTCACGCCCCCATTCCAACTAAAATATTTCTTTCACTCATTGAGGTCACTATGGCGATCGTTACTTTTAAAAGCAATGCTGCAGGCGAAATCTATATGTTCCGTGAAACGGCTGAAAAGGTTTTTAAGGTCATCGGAAAACCTTTAGGTATCCGCGGGGTTCTCACGCCTGAGGAGCTGCCTGCTGCTATTGTTCTCACGCCTGAGGAGCTGCCTGCTGCTATCGCGGCCCTAAAGACCGAGATGGAGAAAGAAAAGGAATATTTAAAAGCCGTCCGAGAACGGGAAGACAAACTCTTTAAGGAAGGCAAGGACTTGGACGAGGAAAAGAAACCTTCGATCGAGCAGCCTGTGTACTTCACTCAGCGAGCTTACCCGCTGCTGGAAATGTTTGAACTGAGCCTCAAGGACGACACACCCGTCGTTTGGGGTGTGTAGCAGGAATTGATGTCTTAGACGGACAAAGGACGGCGGAGCGCCGTCCTTTTTATTTAATGTTCGGCCCTGCCTACGCTCTCCAGAAACCGCGAGTAAAGAGGACCAAAACGGTGAAAAGTTCCAAACGGCCGATAACCATCAGGAAACAGCAGAATAAGACTTGAAAGTCTGACAGAGCGGAAAAGTTATACGACGGTCCGAGACTGCCTAAAGCCGGTCCCAAATTATTCAAGCAGGCTAAAGCTGCGGAAAATGACGTAAGACCGTCCAGCCCCGAAAGCAGAAAAACAATCGTACTGATCAGCGCAATCACGGTGTAAAGCATCAAAAACGCCATTACCGAAAAGATAATCTGTTTATCAATGACTTTGTTTCCGATAATCAGAGGACGTACCATGCGGGGATGGAGGATGCGTTTAAATTCCAAATTGCCCTGCTTCACCAACGCAATCGCACGAATCATCTTAAAACCGCCGCCTGTGGATCCGGCACACGTGGCAAAACAAGAGCCGAATAAAATCATTAACTGAACCACCAGAGGCCATTCCCCGTAGTTGGTGTTGGCAAAGCCGCCGGTACTGATCACGAAAACCGTATTTGTCACGCCGTAATAAATTGCGTCGTAGACATTGGTATAGGTCTTGGAATAAAACAGCATGAAGGACGCAAAAATCGAAATGAGCGCAGCCGTGCCGATCCAGCCGCAGGTCTCCACATCCTTCCAGTAGACCTTCAAAGACAGCTTTCTCCACGCAATAAAGTGCATCGAGAAGTTAATGCCTCCGATTAACAGAAATACCACACAGACCCAGTCTACCGCTCTGCCCGGCCAATAGGCAAAACCTGCGTCGTGGCTGGAGTAACCGCCTAAAGAGACCGTTGTAAAGGTGTGCATGATGGCATCATCCCAGTCCATTCCTGCGAAGTGATAGCAGACAGCGCATGCAACGGAGATCGCCAAATAAATGTTGTAGAAAGCCTTCGCCGTATCGGCAATACGAGGCGTGAGCCGGCCTTCTTTCATCGGACCCGAGCTTTCCGCCCGGAAAATCTGTGAGCCGCCGACACCTAACAGAGGCAGCACTGCTACCGCCATCACCAGAATTCCGATACCGCCCATCCAGGCAAGGAAACACCGCCAAAAATTCACGCTGAGCGGCAGTCTGTCCAGCCCTGAGAGAATGGTGCCGCAGGTCGTCGTAATACCGGAAGTCGCCTCAAAGAACGCATGGACAAAGGAAATGCCTTCAATATTGACGTAAAGAGGTATCGTCGCGGCTAAGGCCAAAAGAACCCAAGCCATCGTAACCAAAAGAAAGCCGTCCCGAGGAATCAGCTCTCGCTTGTAGCGCCGTGTCAGGAGCCACATCAGCAGCCCGGTGAAAAAAGTAATGCAGAATGCAATCTCAAAGCCGGCGGAGGCCCCGTCGTTCTTCCATAAAGACAAGGCCAGCGGAATCAGCATCGACAGAGAAAAGCCGATGATGATCGGTCCCAGAACATTAAGTACGGGAAGCAGCATTAGGCGAAGAACGGGCGGCAGCAACTGCATCTTAGAAGAACCCTACGGAAGGCGCAAAAAGTTTTTCCACTTCGGAAATCTGACGTTTGTTGCCCATGAAGACAATGACTTGGTCTCCGTCCAGCACCTCCGGCATTTCGTTGGCCATAAAGACTTCCTGAACACCGCTGACGTTCCGCAAAATACAGCCGATCGCCGTTCCTTGAGGCATTGCAATTTTATCGACAGTGCGCCCGATAACCTTCGAGTTTTTCGCAGAGCCGTGCGCGACAATTTCCATCACCTCCGCGCCTCCTCTGCGCAGCGTATGGGCCGATAACACATCCCCTTGTCGGATATGCCGCAGCAGATCCGAAAGCGTGGCTTCCGTCGGAGAAAAAGCAATGTCAATACTGGTCCCTTCAACCAGATCAATATAATCCGTGCGGTTAATCAAGGTGATGGCACGGTGTGCACCGAGTTTCTTAGCCAGAAGACAACTCATAATATTGTCTTCATCATCATTGCTGACCGCGACAAAAAGGTCTGTGTTGGCAATGCCCTCGTCAATGAACAAGCTCTCGTCGGTCATGTCCCCGTGGAGCACCAGGACTGAGCTGGAAAGGTTTTGGGATAAAAATTGGCAGCGGGAAAGATCCGACTCAATGATCTTGACGTTGTAGGCGTCGCCCGAAACCGTCTCGACCTGATCCAGCGCTTTCGCGAGCTGCAGTCCCAGACTGCCCCCGCCGACAATCATGACTCGATCCGAACGCCGCGTCTTGACTCTGAATGCCTTCACAACGGCATGAGCACACGCCTTGGTCGTGAGAAAGAAAATCTCGTCTCCCGCCTCTAAAACAGTCTTTCCGTCAATATCGTCCAGCCGGTACTTCTGCCGGTAAATGGATACGATCTGAACCTTGACCCTCGGCAGTTCGTCCTGCAGCGCACTGACCGGACGCCCGCACATCTTTGAAGAGCTGACAATCTTTACCGACATGAGCACCACATCGCCGTCTGAGAACTCAATCACTTGGAGCGCTTCAGGGTACGTAATCAGCTGAACGATGTAGTTGGTGATCGCCTCCTCCGGCCAAATGACCGAAGTGGCACGGAAACCTGAAGTCGACAGAAGCGCCGGGTACTCTCTCAGTTCGTCATTGCGAACGCGCGCAATTCGAGAGGGCACATTAAAAAGCTGCTCGGCAATCAGCGTTACGGCAAGATTGGTTTCGTCATTCGCAGTAACAGCAATGATCATGTCGGCATCTACGGCGCCGGCATCTGCGAGAACGGAGGGCGAAGTGGCATCCCCCACAATCCCCTGAAGGTCGTAATTGCTTTGAATTTCCGCAATCTTGGCTTTATTGGTATCGACAATCGTAATGTCGTTAGACTCGGAAACCAAATTGCCCGCGACGGAGGAGCCGACTTTTCCCGCTCCGATGATCAGAATCCGCATTTCTCCTCCTTAGTTACGCTCAAGGAATTACTCTTTTGCCTTGCCGATTTTGCCGACTTCAATTCCTAACTGCTTCAATTTACGATACAAGTGGGTCCGCTCCAATCCTGCAAAGCTGGCCACTCGCGTAATACTATTATTTTCGCGTTTTAAGAGATTCAAGAAATAAATGCGTTCGAATTGGTCTCTTGCCTCTCTAAGAGGGGCACAAAAATCCACTTGGTCAAGAAGCTGGGAGGAAGATGCGCTTCCCGATTTATCCTGTGATTGAAGCGGCGCGGGAGCCGCCGGAATAGGCGCCTGTGATCGTATCGGCGCCGGTTCAACACGGTTGTATTGCGGACGGGCAGCAGTTCCGATCTTGGGTTCACGAGGACTCTTGGCCAGCGCTTCTTTTACCGAACTGATCAGCCGAGACAAGGCGATGGGCTTCTCTAGAAAGTCTACAGCGCCAAATTTCGTCGCCTCTACGGCCGTATCCAATGTAGCGTGACCGCTCATCATGATGACCGGAACATTAAGCTGCCCAGTCGCATTCCACTCCTTGAGGAGTGAAACACCGTCATTGTCCGGCATCCAAATATCAAGCAGAACCAAATCCGGATGCTGTGTCATTGCAGAGCGTGCTGCACTTGCATTCTCTGCCAAAAGAACTCCGTAGCCCTCATCGGATAGGATTTCAGAGAGAAGTTCCCGTATTCCGATCTCGTCGTCAACAACCAAAATTACTGCCATGTTTTTCTATTTGTAATAAAACAATTCTTTTCATTTTACCGAACGAAATCAATTCGGTCGGTTTTGTTCGTGCCAAAGGCGGTGAAATACAAAGGTAAGCCTTGCGCCGCAGACTCTTCCGTCTGCATCTTTGCGATTTTCAGCGGCAACCATCGCTCCATGTTCCTCGGCAATTTTCTTTATGGTTGCAAGTCCCAGTCCCGTGCCGGAGGACTTCGTCGTGACATAAGGCTCAAACGCATGTTCGAGAATTTGATCGGTAAAACCCGGTCCGTTATCCGAAACATCCAGTTCTACCCCGTCAACCTCACTGCCTTCATCCTCCACCACCGAAGCTCGAATGCTGACAACCAGCTTGTCTTTATCCGGCACTGCTTCCATAGAGTTCGACAAAAGGTTATGAAAAACCTGACGGAGCTGGTTCTGATCTGCCTCAATCGGCGGAATCCCCGGCTGCAGGAACAAATCAATTCGCACGCCCGCTGCCTGATAAAACTTCACTACCTCTTCAATAAACAGTTTCAGATCAAGCTTGTCATAGTGCGGAGCGCCGATCTTGGCGTAGAGACGGAAATCATTAACCATCTGCTTCATTGCCGTTACTTGGTTGACAATTGTCTTGGTCGCGCGCTCCAGAATTTCTTTATCGCGTCCCTCGAGCTTGTCTCCGATCTTCATCTCAACACGCTCGGCTGCCAGTTGTATCGGCGTGAGCGGATTCTTGATTTCATGAGCTAGTCGACGAGCGACCTCTCCCCACGCTTCGGTGCGTTGAGCAGACACAAGAGCGGTGACGTCATCAAAAACAATTAAGTATCCCTGAGCATCCCCGATCGGAAGACGTGTGGCCCTCGCAAAAAGATTTTGCTTGGTCACGGCGTTTTCAGGGCGCTGATACTCACACTGAAGTGTGATATCCGTGCGCTCATCCGTTTGCGTCATCAATTTTTCGACGACCGCAGAAGCAAAGCCCGGAATCGCCTGCGCAAATTCCGACCCCAAACGATCGGTCAGAGGAATGCCCAAAATTCGGGATGCACTGGAATTCGCGGAGATAATCTTCTTTTCGTTGTTCAGAACAATAACGCCTGAAGACATCTTGGCCAAAATGCGTTCCAAATAGCTCTTAGCCTGTTCAAGTTCCGCTCCGCGCCGCACCAGGTCCGCCTGCGTCTGAGCCAGCTGTTCGGTCATGCGGTTAAAAGAGCGGGCCAGCTCCCCGACTTCATCGTCGGCTTTGACTTCGGGAATGAGATCGTATTTACCTTCTGCGACCTTTCGGGTTCCCTCCAGCAGCATCATCAGAGGCTGACTGATGCGGTTCGCCATGATCACAGAAAGGGCAATGGCACCGAACATTGAAAGCAGGAGCACCAGAGTCAGGGAAATAAGATAAATATTATTTAGCCCGGCCCGAGCAAGCACCATTTCCTGATAATCCCTGTATCCGTTCATCAGTGTCTCGGCATTCGTGGACAGGGAAGGCGGAACGTTATCCACGACTTCCAGAAAAACAGTTTCGGATCCCGCCGGCTGCAAAACTGAAGAGCGACCCTTTAGATAGTCAGGCTGCTCGGCTCGATAAGCAAATGATGCAATGCTTTCTACGGACGGCACGGGCACGATGACCCTGGCCTTCTGCATACCGCCTGCCTCGTCGTCAATTTGCTGCCAAAATCCTCGTGTCCGCACTGTTTGAAGAACACGATTCGTCGGAACACTGGGAACTAAGCTTCTGAATGAACTTGCACTGACGGTAATAAAGTTACCGGCGGAATTGACCAAAACCGCTTCCTGCAGTCCCTGACGCTCCCGAGCGGCATCCAGCACCGTCAGCCAGTTTGTCGGAGGAGTCTCCGAGATCTCATTGGCAATGGCATGAGCCTTTTTTCGCAGGGAACTCTGGAAGTTCTCCACTACTTCTCTGCCCAGCGTCAGGCCGGAATCCAGAGCACGCTCCACGCGGACATCAAACCAGGATTCGACTGACGTATGGAGAAACTGGACAGAAGTCGCAAAAATTAAAATGAGAATTTTTACGCCGTATTTTTTCTTTTGCGCCCTGCGGTAGAGCCGATATAAAAGAACACAGACAAGACCGAGAAAAACAAGGGCAGTGATGCTGTTGAGCCAAAGAAGCAGCGTGTAGTACTTTTCGAAAAACGTACTGTTCTGACTGGCCAAAACCAGAAGAAAAAGCAGTACGCAGCTCACACCGACCACTGCGATAAGCCCAAGCCGGAAGTACTTGGACATTTATTTCTCCCCGGCGCCCTTAATCTCGGCGTCAAACCATCCCGAATTCAAATTCCACCCGTCATCCTTTCTCAGTGTTACTTGGAACGGGCGAGGCAGTTTGGAAGTATCTAGATAAAAACGAGCCCGCGCTTCATAATCTTCAGGATTAAGACTGCGGTAGGAGCCCACATACAAATTATTTATCGTTTTAATAAATCTGAGAGCACCCTCCAGCGAAGCGAAACTTTGCGTCATACCGCCGATGGCAACGCGGTAGCTGCGCGTAAGAGGATTAAAACTCAGCCGGATAGTCTCTTTAATCCCGCAAATAGGGCGATCAAACCAGTACCAGCGTTTTTTTTCCACCTCGACTTCAATCACGAAATAAAGCGTGATACCGCGCTGAAGAACATCCTCAACCTCAGAGCTCAGTTCAAATTCAAAACTGCCGCTGAAATACAGCCCCTTTGCCGGCACTTCGTGCCCCTCAATAATGGGGTCAACAGGCACGACAACATCCGAGGCCAAGGCACTAAGAGAAGCACTCATGGCAAGGAAGCTAATCGCAAGCAGTTTCTTTAGGTACATCAAATTTTCTCAAGTAAAGCGTAAAAGAATCCGTCGTGCGTAGCAGGCCATACAGAATCAGAATCCTGAAGGCTCTCTGCGGGAGCAAGCGATAAAAGTTTCTCGCCTTTCGGTCCGATCGGAATCAGTTTGGCGTCGGGATGGCGTGCGCAAAAGCCCTCGATTCCGCGCGGTCCCTCTTCGGGGAAAACCGAGCAGACGGCATATAGAATTCTGCCATTATTTGCCAGGAGGGGCCACATTGTTTCCAGAAGCTTTCCCTGAGTTCGGGCAAGTTTGCCAATATCCTCGGGCTTTCTTGACCAAGGAATATCAGGATGCCTTCTTACGATTCCGGAGGCGGTACAGGGAGCATCCAGGAGAATCCTTTCAAAGGGCCGCCCGTCCCACCATTTTTTAGGCTCGCCTGCGTCTGCAACCGCCACTTTTGCTTTCAAACCCAGTCGGTCAAGGTTTTCGGTAATCCGGGAGGCACGCTTGGGATCAATTTCAAGCGCTGTCATATCCACCTCGGCCAGCTCCAAAATATGAGCCGTCTTACCGCCGGGAGCCGCGCAGGCGTCCAAAACACGCATGCCCTTCTTTGCATCAAGGAGTTCGGCAGCCAATTGACTGCCGGCATCCTGCACAGAAACCTCTCCCTCCGTGAAACCGGGAACGTCTTTTACCGGCTTCGGAGACAGAAGGATCAAGCCGAATTTTCCGACTCGCTCTGTCGGGATGCCTGCCTTTTCCAGTTTGGCTTTCGCCTCTTCTACCGATACTTTTCTTGTGTTGACGCGAAGCGTCATCGGCGGATGTTTTTGCTGAAGCGCAAAAATTTCAGGCGCTTGTTCGCCAAACACAGCCTCGTAGCGTCGAATCCACCAGTCGGGAGCATTGAAACGAACCGTCGGCTGCTTTTCGGCCTTCGCTAAAAGCTCAGTCTTTTCTCTATCGAATCGCCTCAAAATCGCATTGACGAAATTTGCGGCCTTCATCATTTTGCGGGAATGCTTCGCCGCTGCCACCGCTTCATTAACGACAGTAAAAGGCTTTTCTTTTCCCTCGCTCAAAAGACCCAGCGCAAGTTCGATTAACGCCAATACGTCGTCAGCAGGTGCGCGGGAAATGAGATCCGAAGAGAGTTTTTGCAGAAGAGCTCTCTGGCGTACAGCGGTGTACAGAACGCTTTGGCAGGCGCTCCTATTTTCGGAATCCTTCGGCAGCCCTTCGAGCACCTTCTCTATCGAGAGACCCTTTTTGACTCCGATCCAAAGCGGAATTGTCTGCGTAAGAGTGACGGCTAAGGCGGCGGAACTCATTTAAGAACCTCTCCTTTGGAAAAGGCATGACCGGCAATAAAGTCTCGAACATCCAGCTGTTTTCCGCCGGGTCTCTGCAGACGGGTAATACGCAAAACAGAACCGCCGCCGCAGGCAGCTAGAATCCCTTTTGCACTGCTTTCAATAACTGTTCCCGGGGCCTCGCCGGTTTTCTTTTCCGGTTCGGCAAAAGCCATCCAAATCTTAAGAACCTCGTCGCCGCAGGTGCAGAAACAGCCCGGAACCGGATTAAAAGCTCTGACCTTATCGGCAATCTTATCGGCAGACGCCGTCCAGTCAATCTTGCCTTCCGCTTTCGCAAGCTTGGAGGCGTAAGTAGCGCCTTCCGGCTGAGGGAGCGGAGGAAAAGCTTCAGGATCTCGCAAATACTCTATCAGCATCTCGGCTCCGAGGCGGGAAAGCGTCTCGGTAAGATCGCCGGCCGTATCCTCGGGCGTAATTTCCACGGAACGCTTCATCAGCATGGGTCCGGTATCAAGTCCGGCATCCATCTGCATCAACGTAATGCCAGTTTCCTTGTCTCCCCGCTCAATGGCTCGCGCAATCGGTGCCGCCCCGCGCCATTGCGGAAGGAGACTGCCGTGAATATTTACAGCCTTCAGCGTCGGATACTTTTGAGGCAGAACGCCCGAGGGAATATCAAGAACAAACTGAGGAACGATAAGACCATAAGCCGCCACAACGAGGACGTCCGCATTTGCTTCCTGCATTTTTGCCAGGACTTCGGCCGTTTCCTCGCCGCCTTTTTCGACTCTGAGGGAGAGCGGGGTGTAAACCGGAATATGATGCTGCTTGGCCAGCGCCTTCACAGCGCTTTCTTTCAGCTTGCGTCCGCGCCCTGCAGGGCGGTCCGGCTGAGATAAAACCATCACAACTTCATGTTCGCTCTGAATTAATGCCTCAAGGGCTTTTGCCGCAAACTCCGGCGTTCCTGCAAAAATTATTCTCATCTTGTCCTCTTAACCCGAATCAGAATTGAAATTGTAATGACGGAGCTGATTGTTTCATAATCAAAGCTGACTATTTTCGGTGGTTTGCTCATGCCTTTTGCTCACTTAAAAACGGGACGCTTTCACTACGAGGTATTCGGCGATAAACAGCTTCCGGCTGTCCTTTTAATTATGGGACTGGGAATGCCGGCGGCAGGCTGGCCTCAGAGCTTTATTTCCATGCTCTTGGAAAAAAGCCTTCGTGTCATCACCGTTGATAACCGAGATGCAGGCTTGTCTGAGCACTTTTCTCATCTGAAAACGTCTATGTCCGTTCCTGCCGCCATCGGCAGGACGCTTCTTCGCCTGCCGGTCCAGGCGCCCTACCTTCTCGAAGATATGGCCCTCGACTTAGTGCAGCTGCTGGACGAACTAAAGCTCCAGAGAGCGCATGTTGTAGGAGCCTCGATGGGAGGAATGATCGGTCAGACCCTCGCCCTCGATGGGAGGAATGATCGGTCAGACCCTCGCATCGATCCGACCCTCGAGAGTCGCGTCCCTCACTTCCGTCATGTCAGCCTCGGGCAACCCGAGAACAGGCCTAGGAAAACTGCGCGCGATTTATTCAATCCTGATGCACTCGGGAGACTTGTCGACCGAGGAAGGAAGAGAGAAGCATTTAGAAAGAGTGTTTATGACGCTGAAAAGTCCGAGTTATGAGTACTCTGCGCAGGAAAAGCATGAACTCCTTCACGAAATGAGCCGCTACGAGATTGATCAGGCTGCTGGAGAACGTCAGCTCCTGGCGATTCTGGCAAGCGGAGACCGATCCGGCGACATCGCTCGTATTACCGCACCGACATTAGTCATCCACGGCGAGGACGATCCCCTCCTGCCGCTGGCGGCGGGAAAAGAAGTTGCTGACTTAATTCCTAAGTCTGAATTCATCTCCCTGCCGCGCATGGGACACGACTTGCCCCCGATCCATTTCGAAACAATCACGCGGTCAATCGCCTCTCACGTTTGGCAGGCGGAAGCCTAACTTAGGCCTCTTCCTTAGCGGCCCGCTCTTCTTCAAGACGCATCTTGCGAATCTTGTGGCGAATACGCTGTTTCTTAAGCATGCTCAAATGATCCACAAAAACCAAACCGTCTAAGTGATCCATTTCGTGCTGAACGCAGACGGCTAAAAGTCCGTCGCATTCCAATTCAAAAAAGTTTCCTTCCAGGTCCTGAGCCTTGATCTTTACCTGAGCCGGTCGGGTGACCTTGTCGTAAATACCCGGAAGCGATAAGCATCCTTCTTCCCAGGGTTTAGTCTCTTCGCTTGACTCAACAAGTTCCGGATTGACCAAGACCTTCAGGTCATTCTTCTCTTCGGTAATATCAATCACAATCAATCGAATGTGGCGATCGACCTGTGTGGCGGCAAGACCTACGCCGGGAGCTTTGTACATCGTTTCGGCCATATCGGCGGCAAGCTGCTTGAGTTTGTCGTCAAACTCCGTAACCGTTGCTGCCTTTGTTGCGAGCCGCGGATCAGGATATTTAAGAATCGGAAGTAAAGCCAACTTTATGCTCCAAAAATCAATTTGTTATCTGTAAACCTTTAATAATACTCGTCGCAGCAAGTACTTATATACGGACTAAAACACCTGTTACATGTTGATTAACGGAAAAGAAATAACCGCGTCTTTGAAAAAGTGCTAATTTAGAAAAAGACATAAGTACATAATTATTGGATTAAAAATGGGCAAAACACTTGTCATCGCCGAAAAACCGTCTGTTGCAGGAGATATAGCAAGGGCGATCGGCGGTTTAAAAAAAGTCGGAGACCACTACGAGGGAGATTCTTATATTGTTGCTTCCGCTGTGGGTCACCTTCTCGAACTCAAGGAGCCGGCAGAATACGAAGTAAAAAGAGGTAAATGGAGCTTCGCCAATCTTCCGGTCATCCCTTCTCACTTTGATCTTGCTCCGATTAAAAAGTCCGAAACCAAGTTGAACGGACTTAAAAAACTTCTCAAGAGCAAAGAGGTTGACAAAGTCATAAACGCCTGTGATGCGGGGCGCGAGGGCGAGCTGATCTTCCGCTACATTATGGAAGCGGCCAAGAGTAAGAAACCGATTTATCGTTTGTGGCTTCAGTCCATGACAAAGGGTGCAATCCTGGATGCCTTCAAGCATCTGAGGACGGACGCACAGATGCAGCCTCTGGCGGATGCTGCCAAGAGTCGCTCGGAAGCGGACTGGCTGGTAGGTATTAACGGTACCCGCGCCATGACGGCTTTTAATAGTAAGGACGGCGGTTTTTTCCTTACGACCGTCGGCCGAGTCCAGACACCTACACTGGCTCTCGTTGTTAGCCGCGAAGAGAAGATTCGAAGCTTCGTCCCGCGCAATTACTGGGAAGTGCATGCCGACTTTAAGGCGAACGCCGGTATATATGAGGGCAAGTACTTCGATCCTGCCTTCAAAAAGAGTTCGGATCCTGACTTGAAAGCCGAAAGGCTTTGGTCCGCCGAAGAGGCGCAGAAAATTGCAGACGCGGTCAGAGGGAAGAAAGGCACGGTAACCGAAATATCCAAACCTTCGACTTCTTCCTGTCCGGCCCTTTACGACCTGACCACACTGCAGCGCGAAGCCAACTCCCGCTTCGGCTTCTCCGCTAAGACAACGCTGTCAATTGCCCAGGCGCTTTACGAAAAGCACAAACTGCTCACCTATCCTCGTACGGATGCCCGCGCACTGCCGGAAGACTACCTTCCTACCGTTAAAGAGATTTTGGGTGCGGTCGCTCAGACCTCCTCCCTCGGTAAGTTCGCTCAAAAGGCCCTGCAGGATAACTATGTCGTGTTCACCAAAAAGATCTTCAATAATGCCAAGATCAGTGACCACTTCGCCATTATTCCGACCGGTCAACTGCCCAAAGGGGCTTTGTCCGAAGTCGAGCAAAAGATTTACGACTTAGTAACGAAACGCTTTATCGCTGTTTTTTATCCTCCGGCTCAGTTCTTGAATACAACACGAACAACGGTTGTTGAGGGATACCACTTCGTGAGCGAAGGAAAAGTGATGCAGCATCCCGGCTGGCTGGAAGTTTACGG
>OJPV01000642.1_pt1 | contig 16614 bp, 10 predicted proteins | sample 1598581 | NCBI WGS metagenome assembly OJPV01 (sample SAMN03922501, study PRJEB24848) | human gut metagenome | isolation source: stool sample | host: Homo sapiens | place: Germany | collected 2011-11
GATACAAGTTCCGCAAGCAATACAATCGTCACTAATTACGTAAGCCATTTTCTTTTAGATTTAAATTATTATTAGTACTAATTCGTTTGGCAAAAATAGTGGTTTTCTTTATTACTTGCTATCAATCTTGATTAAAAACGTATAATTTGTATGTCGTCTAAATAAGGAGTCGAGAAAGCGACACAGCATACCGCAGAGACTGAAAAATGTTCGTTTTTGAATTTCGTAAACGAATTGCTCTGATACTATTGGCTTTAGCTGGAGCTTAAGCCGATTTTCAACTTTTAAGAAAGAGTCGGATAGGTAAAAGTAATCACTGCGATTTCTCCTTCTTCGACATTCTCGGTTTGATAGGTACCTTTGAAATGTTCAAAGAACAACTGGTTGATTTTCTGTTGCACTGATACTTTTTGAGAGGCAAACCTGGAATCGGCTATAGGACTGTTCTCTATCCGGCATGCGATGATGTGTTTGTCCGGATGGTTGACCAAGAACATGCTGACTTTGCGTGTTTCTTTGCAGTCGTTCGGATAAAGCAGCATACTTGTCACTATTTGTGTAAGGCGGTTGACGTCGGTATGGATACGTACATCTCCTACCTCCACTTGTAGTTCCAGGAGGATACGGCCTTCACTGCGCATTTGTATTAGACAATCTAGTTCGTTGCACCATTCTTTTACATTACAATCCTGCAATTGAAATTTCATCATATTCGCTTCCAGGCGTGAGAGGTCCAATACGTCGTTTACCAGTTGGATAAGCTCACCCGAATTGGCTTGGATAATACAGGAATACTCTTTTCGCTCTTCTTCATCCAGCTCGTTGTCGGTGGAAAGCAGTTGGGAGAAACCGACTACATTGTTCAGTGGGATACGGATATTATAACTCATATTGGCAAGGAAACGGCTTTTTATTTCGTTGGCTTCTTCGGCAATAATTGCCAATTTACGCATTTCCTTCTCATCTTGTTGCAGCCGCTTCCTGCTTCTATACATATGTAGGTTGAAAAGTAACAAGGCTATAATGATGATGATGGAGGTAACGAGACAGATACGGTGAAAAGTGGCTTGCCGCTGTTCTTTTTGGAAAAGCAGTTGGTCCATATTATATAGGCTTTGTATCTGTTCTATCTGTGAGGTGGAGAATACTGTATATAACGAATCTTTTGCCTTGGTTATTTGTTTATAGACAGGAAGTGCGTCGTCCGGAAACCCCATCTTTACTAATATATCCGCTTTCTGAAGTCCATAAATCATGGCATCATCCAGTGAAATAGGGGTTACAAGTTCAATGGCGTCTTCTAAATAAACCAAAGCTTTGTCGTATTCTTTTGTCAGTTGGTAATATTCGGCATATGCTGCCAAACGTATCAACCGATAAGGAAGAAATGAAGATGTACTGAGATGCCGCTCTGCTTTCTGCAAATATTCCCATGCTTCCGCAGGACGTTGAAGGCGGGTATAGTAAAGGGCGTATTGTAAATCTATGAGCAGATACAAATTGGTATAGCCGTTTGTCAGTACGGTGGTGCCTTCTTCCTGCAATCTGTTTTTTGCATTGTTGAGTTCCTCCAGATACCGGAACATGTTGTCATTGTCATGCAGATATGAGTAAGCCAGTACCGCTTTTGTCAATAAATCAATCTGAGTGGCAAGGGAGGAATCCGGACTTGTCAGTTCAAAAGCCTTGTTTAGGTAGGTGATTCCTTCTTTGTAACGTAAGGTATTGAAATATCCAGTCATCAGGCATAGGCATGCTTCGCGCATACCGTCATGGTTGCCAAGACTTTGAGCCTTGTCGTACATGTCTTGTGCTTGTTTGAGGGCTAATTCAATCTTCTGGCTGATGACATAGAATTCTATCATCATCTTTTTGCCTCTGAAGTAATGACGGTAGTAGTTGTGCTCTTCAGACAACTGTTCGAGCCTCTTCAGCCATTGTTCTGCATGTTTTTGGTCCAGTAGGTTGTAGTAATAAATAATGTGCGCATATATGGCCGCACTCTGGTAAAGTATATTTTTCTGGGCGATGGCCTCTTCCAGTAATTTGTTCTCGTAATAGATGAATGTCGGTGACAGTTGGTCAAGCAGTGCTATCTGATATAGGGTTTCCAATCTGGTGGTATCGGCTGGGGAGGCAAGATATATACGTAGCAGGCTATCCTTGGCTTCTGTCCGTCGCACATCTGCGTGTGCGGACGGTAACAGCCAGCATAAGGCAATGAGCAATGTAAATATCTGTTTCATTTCTTATTCTCCTTTCTGCCTTTCTGGCTTATGGGATGGGTGAAGCAGAAGCGTGAGCCTTCGGCATACTCTGAATCAATCCATATTTGTCCGCCGATATGCTCTATGATAAGTTGGCATATGGAGAGTCCCAACCCACTGCCTTGAGCATTCTCATTCAGCTTTTCAAAACGTTGGAAAATGTTGGCTTGCTTGTCTTTGGGAATGCCGCAACCGGTATCTGTTACGGTGAATAGTACGGTGTCGTCCGTTTCTTTTTCCAGCTTTAGGACAATGCTGCCTTGTGGGGTAAATTTGGTAGCATTTATCAGTAGGTTAATCAGGACTTGCTGCAGGCGTGAGTCGTCAGTCTCGATGGGCATTTCTTCCAGCTCGGTGGTGAATGTAAGTTCAGCTTGTGTCTGTTTCACTTTGTTCACGGTATCTATCACGTTTCTGCAGATGCTTACGGCATCATGTTGTGCAATACAGAATTGCAGTTTGCCGAATTCAAGACTCGATAGATCTATCACGTCGTTAATAAGCTTCAGCAATAGTTCTGAGTTCTGTTGGATAACTTCATTGCACTGACGGCGTGTCTCATCGTCCAGTCCCTCTTCCGTCAATAGGGATGAAAAGCCCGATAATGCATTGAGTGGGGTACGGATTTCATGGCTCATGTTCGAGAGGAACACGCTTTTTGCACGCATGGCATTTTCGGCATTTATCCGTGATGTTGCCAGTTTTTGGGTGGAGAGTTTCACCTTTTCCCGTTGCCTTTTGAGTAGGATGGCAAGTAGAACAAATAACGTTACTAATGCCATCGTTCCTACCAATATGCTGGTTATGATTTTATTGTATTCGTTATTGCTGGCCGTCTCTGCCTTATCTACCTGGTATTTTGCCTTTATCGTATTGATTTGCCGGATATAGCTTTGTGAAGCGAGTGTATCTATAGGAGGATACAATTCCTGGTAGATTCGGCAGGCTTCCATGGCCATGCCTTGTATTTTACAGAGATAGATTTTTTCCAGCGAAGTCCAGCGGTAATACGTGGAGCGCTTATTACCGGAGTATTCTGCTTGCAATTTGGAGTAGATGTCCAGAGCTTGTTTCCAGTATTGTTTGTCCCAATTTCCCATGGCTCTATAGTAGGCGGCAGTGGTATAATCCAAGTGAAACCGATAGAACTTCTCTGGGTGCAGTTGGTAAATGGAGTCCATTTTGTGGAGCCAGATGTTTGCTTCATCAAGATAGTCTTGTGAGAGGTGTCCATGGGAAATGGCAAAATTCGTCTTTTCGATGCAGAAAAAGAAGTCTGTCGGGTAGTCAGGCTCCTGATATAATATTTTCTCCAGCTCTTCCAGGATTTTTTCCGCTTCTTCCAGACGTCCTTTCCGTTGCAGAACGTTGGACATTTTTAAAAGAAGCTGTGCCCTATATGGATGCTGGTCTGAAATGTTGGATAGTTCAGTCAAAGCATCCTGGTATGATTCCAGGGCTTTATCCCCCATGTTGGCTATTGTATTATAGGCGTCTCCGATGGCTTGGTTGGCCACTACCATACCAAATTGGTAGTCTGTTGCTTTAGCTTCTTCGTACATAAGTTGTGCCCGGTTCGTCGCTAAGCTGATATCGCCGCGCAATGTATAGGCATTGGCCAATTGAAGTTGTAATAGAAAATACGTTGTTCTATCTTCATTTGATTGTTGGGTGGGAAGAAGTTGCTCGCTCCACGCAATGACACTGTCTATGGATATGGAGTCATCATAGAGAACTTGTCTTTTGACCAATGATTGCAGAATACTCTGCTTTTCTTGATTGGCTATTGTATGTGCTGATAAGACAGAAGTATACAGTATCTGCCCCAATAGCATCCATATAATCATTTTTGTTCTCAAATGTTTGTTTGCCTCTTTTGTTTATTATTGGCAAAAATAAATATAAATGAATAAATAAAAAATTAAATAGATGCTTTTTTTATCCTTTATACTCAATTTGTTAGCAACTTTATGCAGGCGATTGGAAGGGATTAATACAGTTCCAAACCAAACTCTTCTTTTAGTTGTAATAGGGCACTGTTCTTTTGTGCCATCATCTGGAATTTTTCAACGCGTCCGTAGGCACGTACCTTTTCAGTAGGAGCACTAATCCGGACAGTCATGGTGACTTTGCGGTTCTTTAGCCGGGTACGTAGGTAATTTTGCAGAGTGGGTATCATGCCGGTAAATTCCTTGGCAACGATTTCATTGTCTACCACAGCCTCAAAAGTTGTGTCATTTATTAAAGTGATGCGCATGTTCTGCATGCGCTTGGCAATGGCTACTTGATCCTTGGGCATACGTCCGGCATACTCCTGCCAGTAATAGTTCAAATCCCTTTCATTGAAGATGTAGTCTTCTTCCGGTTGTGCTGCTTGGTGGGCGGCAGTAGGGTTAGATGAAGGGTTTCTTTGTTCCTCTTCTATATGGGGGCGTTTGATGGAGACCCCTAATCCGGACATTTTCATGACCGGAATTTTTTTCTCTTCTCTCCCTTGCGCCATTAATACGGCAGCAGGTGTGGCATGTGGAGTTGTTGCATTACTATGCTGCGTGGCAGCAGGTTGGGGAGTGCTGTTTGTCTGTACTGCCGGCTGTACGGTTTGTTGGGGCGTGGCAGCAGTGGCCTGTGGCTGCTGAGCGGCGGCAGGCTGCGTGAATATGGGTTTTATAGCTTGTTTAGGGCTGCGCCCATTGGCACCGTCGTCCTCCTCGGCGGTCAGTTGTGCCACTTGTATCAGAGTGAGCTCTACCAGTAGCCGTTTGTTTTTACTGGCACGGTAGTTCAGGTCACAATCGTTGCAGAGCTTCATGGCACGGTAAAGAAAAGGGAGGGGGCATTGCTGTGCTTGTGCTTGGTAACGTTCGCGGATGCTTGCGCCCACTTCAAGCAACGGCAGTGTCGCCGGGTCTTTGCTGACAAGCAAGTCGCGCAGGTGGGATGAAAGTCCGGTGATGAAGTGGCTGCCGTCGAAGCCTTTGTTGAGCACATCATTCAGTAATAGCAACGCGTCACTGATTTTGTTCTCAAGAAAGAATCCGGTTAGTTTGAAGTAGTATTCATAGTCCAGCACATTGAGGTTTTCAATCACGCTCTTATAGGTGATGTGTCCTCCGGTGAAGCTTACCACCTGGTCGAAGATGGATAGTGCGTCGCGCATACCGCCGTCTGCTTTGAGGGCAATGACATTCAACGCTTCCGGTTCAGCAGTGATACCTTCTTTGGAGGCGACATATGCGAGGTGTGCTACGGTATCTTCCACACCAATCCGACTGAAATCATATATTTGGCAGCGTGAAAGGATGGTGGGCAGTATCTTGTGCTTCTCGGTAGTGGCAAGGATGAATATGGCATGGCGTGGAGGCTCTTCCAGTGTTTTCAGGAAAGCATTGAAAGCCGAGGCGGACAGCATATGTACCTCGTCAATGATATATACTTTGTATTTACCTATTTGAGGTGGTATGCGTACCTGCTCCACCAATTGGCGGATGTCATCCACAGAGTTGTTTGAGGCGGCATCCAGCTCATGGATATTGTAGGAGCGCTGCTCATTGAAGGAAGTACAGGATTCACACTGGTTGCATGCTTCACCGTCTGCTGTGGGGCTCATGCAGTTGATTGTTTTAGCAAAGATACGGGCACAAGTTGTTTTTCCCACGCCTCTCGGACCGCAAAAAAGATAGGCATGCGCCAGTTTTCCGGTGGCAATGGCATTCTTCAAGGTAGTGGTCAGTGCACGTTGGCCTACTACGGACTCAAAGGTCGAGGGACGATATTTCCGTGCAGATACGATATAGTTTTCCATATTTGGGATATTCTTTGCTTTTTGTGCAAATGTACACAAAAAAAAGAAATCTTTCGGTTATTCCTCTTATCTTTGTGACGTGAAGTTATATGATGGACAAGCTCCATCATGAATGATAAATTGCTAAATAGTAGATAACGAGATGGATAAACTTGCTTCTCTTTGGTCTTTTGTCCGCAAGCATAAATATCTGATTACGCTTGCGTTGTTTGCTGTAATTATCGGGTTCCTGGATGAGAACAGTGTTGTACGCCGTTTGGGTTACGCCCGGGAAGAAAGCCGTCTGCGCGATGAAATAGAAAAGTACCGCAAGGAATACGAGGAGAATACCGAACGGCTCAATGAGCTTGCCGTCGACTCCGGTGCCATCGAACGGATTGCCCGTGAGAAGTATCTGATGAAAAAGCCCAATGAGGATATTTATGTATTTGAAGAAGATATAGAAGAATGAAACAACTGATACCCGCCCTTTTCGCAGTAGGGGCCGTGATGCTCTTGGCAGGAGCTGCCGTTTATATCACGGGCTGGCCTCTTTCACCTTATATATATACTATCGGCGCTACGATGGTTGCTTTGGCCCAAATTAATTCTCCGTCCAAATGTAAAAGTCCCACTGTCAAACGCCTGCGCCGACAGCAAATATTCGGTGCGCTTTTGCTGGTGCTTACGGGGGCATTCATGCTCTTTACAAGGGGCAATGAATGGATTGTGTCTCTGACGATAGCCGCCATTCTTGAGCTTTACACTTCGATACGTATTCCACAAGAAGAGGCGAAAGAAGGTTTAAGCTAAATCCGGAACATATATTCTGCATAAACAAGAGGGGCTGAACTCTTTTATAGAGCCAGCCCCTTTCTCATTTAGTTAATCTTCTGCGTTATCCGTCTATCTTTCTACCTTTTCTACTGTCAGAACTGCCGAAGAGACACCTGCCGTTACGTCAACTGTGAACCGGTAAGCGACACCGTTTTCCAGGCTTTTGCCTTCTACGAGGCCCAAGTTGCCGGCATCACGTCCGTTGGTACCGTCACCTATAAATACTAAGTCACTGGTGGTAGACAAGGCATCGTTTTTATATTCACCTCCCCAACCTTGCTGGTGGAAGAACTTGAAGTTGATGTCATCAGATTTGATTTGCTCTCCCGCTACTACTGTTACCTGATACTTCTTCGCTTCAATCTGTGACATGCAGAGACCTTTTTCTGTAGTCCAACCTACGGCATTGGTCGCTACGGAAGGTTTACCGATACCGTCACCGATAATCCAAAGGGCGCCGGTTCCGTCATCGTTCAGAGTGGCGGTGCTTGTTCCGTTCATTTTCAATACTTCCAGATAATTCAGGGCCAGGTTGGCAATGACGCGATAAGTTCCATCGATGGGCAGGAACTTCAGCGAACCGTCTTCATTCTTTTCGAAGAAGTCGGGGTCTATCCAATATTGGTCGAAGTTGGGAATGTCTGCAGTGATGTTGTCCCCTTGCTTCAGATTGAGGTCGATGCTGTAATGGTCATCATCCACCATCTCCATTTCAGAACCGTTCAGCAGTAGTTTCACGAAAGGAGCGGCTGCATAAGTCAACGTATTGAAGGAGATGGAATATTCTCCAGCTGACAGACTGGAGAAGGTGATTTCACTGGAGGTGCCTTGCGTAATGGCACCGTTACTCCATCCGAAGTTGATTTCATTGCCGTTGGCACCTACTTTAGGAGCTTTGATGTATCCTTTTACTTTTTGTGCAAATTCACCGGTCACGCTATACTGATTGGCTGCGGTTTTTTCCATGCGGTATTCCTGGTCTCCCGAAACCAGAGTCAGGTAAGGGAAGTCCGGACGGCTCAGCGCCACGTCATAGCTTTTCTCTGTAATTGTGAAATTGATGTTCTGTAGAATGAACTTCAATGTAGCTGTTCCGTTGGGAATATTTGCCAGATAGGGAACATATATTTTCCCGGTATAGTCTTGACCGTTTACTTTTGTACGGATTATAGTCTCTGACACCATTTCGTCGCTGAAGTATAACCGCGCTTTTAACGTGGAAAGGGGTACATCTGCGTCCGATGCCTTGATTGTAAAAGGCAGACTGTCTCCGAACAAGGCTGAAGAAGGTTCTGCCTGAAAGTCCATTGTCGGGTTGCCGGGAACCGGATCGTCATCGCTGCAAGCATTCAGCATGGCTATGCCTGCCAATGCCATTAGATAGTATTTTAAGCTTTTCATTATAATCTTCTGTTTAAATTATTAGTTTTATTTTTTCCAACGGTAAGAAACGACTGCTTTGGCCGGAACTTCGTAGGAAAAGTAGTGTGTGCCGTCGCTTACGGTGATTCGCTTGGCATCTGCATTGTTGTTTGCCAATACGAATGCATAGGTACCGTCCGTATTCTCGAAGGCGGAGTAGGTGATTCCGTTGGCTGTGTAACCGGTCGTTCCGATACGTACAGCTCCCGGTTTCACGACTGAAGACATGTGCCCGATAAGGTAATAATGGGAATTACGGACAATTTTAGAATAGTTTGTATTGTCAATATCCACTGCACCGTAGCAGGTCTTGCAAGAACCGTCTGAAGGGCTTACCGGTCCCAGGTCACTGTCTAACATCAGGTTCCACACAATGGCACCGCGGCACCAGTTGTTGGCTGTCCCCAATGCTATTTCTTCCATATCGTTAAGCAGACGTGCTTCTAAATCGCGGCCGGAGTTCCAGGTGCCGATAGACGTTTCTGTGAAAAGCAATTCCTTGTTGGGGTAAAGCTTATGGATGTTCAGCAGTTCGGAACGGTTGCCGCCATAATTGTGGTAGGCAGCACCTGCAATGTACTGTGAGGCTTCCGCATCATCATAAATCTTGGTGGGGTAACTTTTTTGATCGGCCAGATTGTCGTAGTTATAGTTATGGTCGAAAACATAAATCTTTGTAGTAACTCCGGCTTCTTTGAAGGCAGGGCCCAGGCCGGTCTTGATGAAGTCACGGGCTTCTTCCCATCCCATGAACAAGGATGCTGAGTTACCGTGGTTCAGCGGTTCGTTCTGCGGAGTCACAGCGTGGATTTTGATGCCTTCCTTTTCGAAAGCTTGTATCCATTTTACGAAATAGTCGCCATACGTTCTGTAATATTCGGGGTTCAAGTGTCCGCTGGTCCATGAGTCATGGGGTACACGTTCCTGCAGGCTTTTCACTTTCATCCACTTCGGACATGTCCAGGGAGCGGCAATTATTTTGACGGCAGGATTGATTGCCAGAATTTCCTTCAATATAGGAATCACATATTTGGTGTCTTCCATCGGAAGGGCAAAGTGCTCAAGCCCCTTTTCGTCACAGCAAGTGAATTCACTGAATGAGAAGTCGGAACAACCGATGGCAATACGTACATAGCTGAAGCCATAGCCTTCTTTGTCCGAGAATGTTTCAGTCAGAAACTTCGTGCGGTTCTCTTGTGTCATCTGCATCAGGTTGTAACCGGTAGAGCCGGTGATGGCTGCACCGAAACCGTCCATTTCCTGATAGCGGGTGGCAGGGTTGAGTGTCACGGTAGAAGGTGACATGTTGCTTCCGGTGCCGAAGGCCAGCCCGGACTTTGTCAAATCATAAGTACGACTGGTGTTCGTTACATAGAGGGTAACATCCTTTGCCTCTTCCGTGGGTTGGTCTGGCTTGGGTTCCGGTGTAGGGGTGATGTTACTGTCATTGTCATTGCCGCAGGCTGCCAGTATGGTGAAGCAGCCTAATGCGGTAGTGAATATATTTCTTAAATTCATATTCAATTGATTTTTATATTACTCATTAGTATTAATAGCCCGGGTTCTGTATCAGATTTTCGTTCTGGTCGATGGCTCCTTGGGGAATAGCCAGCAGATAGGAGTTCTCATTGAACAGATTTTCTTGTGCATGGCGGCCGCTGTCTTTGGCGTAAACGGCGTTCATCACTTCTTCTACCTTATTGAGGCGGCAAAGGTCGTACCAGCGCTGTCCTTCAAAGGCAAGCTCCATGCGGCGTTCGTCCATATAAGCTTGGAGCAATGCTTCTTTACTGCTGCGGGTGCTTTGTGGAAGTTTGCCCAGTCCGGCGCGGTTGCGGATGCGGTCGATGATGTCGGCTGCACCGTTCAGGTCGGGAGCCTCTCCCATAATTTTTGCTTCGGCTTTGAGGAGCAGGATATCGGCATATCGCAGATAGATAATGCTGTTGAACGCAGAGCGGCATTTGTACATGAAGGCATAATGGTCTGCCGGATAATAGTTGCTCCATCCGCAGTCATACCATACAACAGATTCATTGTAACGTTTCGTGTCTCCTTGCTCTTCATAGAGGCGGATAAGGTCACGGGAAGGGGTAATCCATTTGGCCCAGGTGAAACTTTCATCCCAGTTGCTCAAGTTACGGCCGAACATCCAAGTACACCAGTTGCCGGAGCCGGGAGGAAAGTGGGCTTCGAGAATTGCCTCCTTGGTATTGCGTACCCGGCAGTCTTTTTTTTCCGTATCATACGCCCAAAGGTCGCTGAAGTCTTCCACGAGGTCGAAGCCGTCGGCAGCAAGTTCATCGGCATATTTGATAACCTTTGCATAATCGCGCAGAGGTTTTTCTGCATAGACCTTGGCAAGCATGGCACGTGCCACCGATTTGGTAAGTATGCTCTTGTCTGATGTGTCGTTTGTCGGTGTGTTGGGGTTTTCCACTGCTTCAGTCAGGTCTTTCTCTATTTGGGCGTAAGCCTCTTCAGCCGTATTCTGTGGAGGAAAATAGGTCGGGTACATTTCTTCTACGTTGTCTTCGGTAATGTCACCGCCCACGGTAGTGATGACCGGGAAGTTACCCCATAAGCGTACCATATCGAACATGACCATGGCACGGAATATCTTGGCTTGTGACTGATACTTGCCGCGTTCACTTTCACTGAGTGCCTTGAGCTGGTCACAGCCCACGATGATGCGGTTGGCAACGGCAATGTCGCCTAAGAAACGGTCCCAGTCACGTTTTAGTACAGAATTAGAGCCTTCAATGGAGTTGGTTTCGTAAGGCACCACTTCGGCCCCCGTTGTTCCGGCGTAGGCATTATCGGAATGAGCGTCACCGATAAGCAGTTTGTCGACATACCAGTGCTCCTGCCGGTCACGAAATTTTTTGTGAAGGGTTACCATTGAAGTTTCCACGTCTTGCACACTGTTGAAAATAGGCTTTTCATCAGTTTTGTTCACTCCTTCCGTTACATCCGAGTAGGTGTCTACCGGATTATAGTCCAAGTCACATGAGGTTGCGGTCATTGCCAACAATACACCGCAAGCTATACTTTTATATATATGGTTTAGTTTCATAAGTTATTTCTTCCTTTTTTAGAATTCAACATTGATACCGAAAACGAATGATTTGCTCTGCGGGTAAGTTCCATAGTCGATGCCCTGTACAGAACCGCTGTTGCCATATTGGTTCACTTCGGGGTCCATACCTGAATAGCTGGTCCAGGTCAGCAAGTTGCTGGCGGTAAAGTAAGGCTGTACGCGGCTGATACCCCATTTCTTGAACTGGCGGCAACGGATGTTGTAAGAGAGTGAAATGTCTTTGACACGCAGGTAGCTGCCGTCTTCTACAAAATAAGTGGAGTTCTTGATGTTGAAGTTGGCTTTCGGGACATTCGTAATCTGTCCGGGGATTCTCCAGCGTTTCAATACTTCCGTTGACTGGTTTTTGCCGTCGTACATGCCTTCGGTTTCCATACGGGACACATTGAAGATGTCGTTTCCGTAGCTTCCCTGGATGAAGATGCTCAGGCTGAGGTCTTTCCATGTAAAGGTGTTTGTCAATCCGTAGATGAAGTCGGGGTTCGGGTCGCCGATATAGGTACGGTCGGAAGTGGAAATCTTGCCGTCTTCGTTAAGGTCGCGATAGATCAGGTTACCGGTTTCAGGGTCTACGCCGTCGCTGATGTAACCGTAGAAACCACCCAAAGGACGTCCGGGCTCATTGCGTACGATATTCTCTTTCACCACCTCGGCACTGCTTGCTGCGGTATAGATTTTCTGCAATGACAGCTTGGTCAGCTTGTTCTTATTGAAAGAAATGTTGAAGTCTGTATCCCAGGAAAACTCGCCGGTCAGGTTGTGGGAGTTGATGGCGAACTCGAATCCCTTGTTGGTCATCTCGCCTTCGTTACGGGTGATGCTGGTGGTTGCTGCCGCACCCGCAGGCAGACTTACGTTCATCAACATGTCTGTGGTTTTCTTGTAATAGTAGTCCATGCTGAAGGTCAGTCTGTTGTTCAGTACGGTCAGGTCAAGGCCGATGTTGGTCTGGCTGGTGGTTTCCCATTTCAGGTCACTTGTTCTCAGGTTGGCCTGGCTGATGTCGGGAACAGCATGGTCGTTGCCCTCTTCGAACCACGGTATGCGGTTGATGTTGTAGCGTTGCAGATACGAGTAATCGCCTATGCCGCTTTGGTTACCGGTCTGTCCCCAGCCGCCACGGAGTTTCAGGTCATCAATCCAAGTGATGTCTTTCATGAATTTTTCCGATGAAATGCGCCAGGCAGCCGAGAAGGACGGGAAAATGCCCCAACGATGGTCGGGATGCAGTTTGGACGAACCGTCGGCACGCATGTTCATGGTAAGCATGTACTTGCTGTCATAATTGTAGGACACGCGGGCGAAATAGGAAGAGATAGCCCACTGTGAAGCTCCTGTTCCGGTACCGTCCCATGAAATTTTATTGGCGGCATTCAGAGTCTGTATCTTATCGTCCCGGAAGTGTGAGCCGTTTATCCAGCTGTTGGTATAGTCCGATTTGGTATAGGAAGAACCTGCCATGACGTCGATACCATGTTTCTTGATGTTGGTGTTGTAAGTCAATATATTGTCGAAAACCAATACGGTATTCATGTTTCGGTTGTCGGAAGCTGTACCGAAGCTGTTGCGTCCGTCGGTGGTCGATATTGGATCGAGGAATGTGGTGCTTACACCGTTACGGCGGTCCAGGGCTATGGATGATTTCAACTTCAGGTTGGGCAGAAAGCTGATGGTAGCGGCTCCGGATGCGATGAGGCGGTTCTCCTTGTTCTTGTTGTTTTTCTGGCGGGCCAGGTTTTCCATCGGGTTCATGATATTTACCCCGTAGAAGTTCTTATTGTATTGATTCGGCTTTTCAGGGTCCCAAATAGGAGCATAGGTCGGTGTGTTGATAACCGAGAGGACTACACCGCCACGGTTGGCACCCGTACCGGAAATGATGCCGGTGTTTCCGATATTGTCGGAGTAGGAGATATTGGCACTTACGTTCAGCCAACTGCGTATCTGGTTGTCAATGTTGGCACGGAAGCTATATCGTTTGAAGTACGTGCCTTCCAAAATGCCTTTTTCATTCAGATAACCGGCAGAGAGGAAGTATTTCATCTTTTCGTTTCCGTTAGATACGGACACCTGGTAGTTTTGGGTCTGTCCGGTTTTGTAAACTTCATCAAACCAGTCTGTCTGGTCTGTTAGACCTTCAAGGGCAGCGGGGTTGACAGCCCCGATTTCTTCCTGTAACTCACGGTATTGTTCTGTATTCAGGGCATCCATGCTCTTGGCTACTTTCGTCATACCATATTGTACGTTCAGTGCCACTTTGGCATTGCCTTCTGCTCCGGCTTTGGTCGTAATCAGTACCACACCGTTGGCTGCACGCGAACCATAGATGGCTGCCGATGAGGCATCCTTTAGGATAGAGAGACTTTCAATGTCGTTGGGAGAGAGAAAGTTGATGTTGTCCACGGGCACACCGTCCACTACGTAGAGCGGGTCGTTGCTGCCGTTGAATGAGGTGGTACCACGTACGCGGATGCTCATGCCTCCGCCCGGTTCACCGCTGGGTTGCATAACCGACACGCCGGCTGCTTTGCCTTGCAGGGCTTGGGCTGCCGATACAATGGGGCGTTGGTCCAAATCCTTTGTAGAAACCGTGGATACGGCTGTGGTTACGTCTTTACGCTTCACACTTCCATAACCGATAACTACCACTTCGTCCAGCAGTTCGTTATCTTCCTGCAATGTGATATTCATGTTGGTGGTTGCTTTTACCTCTATCGTTTTGTAGCCGATGAAGGATATTACCAGTGTGGCATTCTGTCCTACACTCAGGGAAAACTCCCCGTCCAGATTGGTAACAACACCGTTGGCGGTACCCTTTTCCAATACGGATGCGCCAATGACCTCCAGGCCTGCAGCATCTGTTACTTTACCCGTAGCTGTCAATCGTTGGGCAAATGCATTTGTTGACATTAGCAGTACGAGTAATGTTAAAAGGAGCTTGTAACTCCGCGTAAGAAGATTTCTTGTAATCATTCTCATAGTACTTTAATTGAAAGATTTAATTTATTATTAGAAAAGTATGTCCTAATAGAGATTGGTGGTTTTCCATAGTACACTTTTCTTTCTGTGCTGCAAAGATAGCGGACAACCCTATTCGTCCGATAGGCAGGTAATATGGAGAAGTAAGTCTGTGTGAAATGTAAATATCAGATATATAATAAGTTGTATTCTTGCTGATTACTGTGTAAAGTAAAGGTCGGCCACTATGGAAGGAGGTCTGTATATACTGTTTTGTCGCTTTGAGCGGTCGAAATATCTCTTAAATTTCATGTACTTTTTAGGGTGGAGGTAGTTTATGTTTAGATAGATTAATTTATCTTTGTGCTCTCAGCCTTATATAGATAATAGAAATGAAAAGAAAAATCATAGCTTTACTATTTTTGCTGATGGGGTGTACCTTTCTGAATGCGGCACCTTACAGTGAAAAGATAAAAGAACTGCTGGTGCGTCTTGATTCTCTGATTGCGCAAAAAAACACGTTTGCTATGCTTAAAGAGGCGAAGATTGCCCAGTTGCACAAGTTGCGAAAGGATGTGCGTACTTTGGAGGAGAGATATTGGCTGAATAAAAATCTTTATGATGAGTATTGTGTCTATAATGCCGATTCTGCAATGAATTATGTGGCAGGCAATTTGGACATAGTTTATAAGCAGAATGATAAATACCGGCAGATGGAGTGGAAGATAAAAAAGTCTTTTCTGTTGGCTGCCACCGGTCTGTTGAAAGAAGCCCAGGATGAGTTGGACGGAGTCTCGGGCGGTTCGCTCCCCAAAGAATTGTTAGTGGACTATTACGGACAAATGTTGTATCTGTATTCGCATTTCAATCAGTATACCGGTAGTGAAATGGGTACTTTGCATGAACATTATGCACAGTTGGAGCGTGTTTACAAGGACTCTTTGAATATGGTTCTTACCCCTGAAGACCCCTTGTTCTTGTGGTATAAAGGGCAGGTAGTACAAGGTACGGACAGTATGTATGTTTTTAAAGAACGTTTGCAGAAGGGAATTCTTAATTCTGCATTCGACACTCGGCGCGATGCCATGAATGCTTACGTGCTGGCCTGCTTTTATCGCGAGTCCGATGAGCAGGAAAATTATCTGACTTACCTGATATATTCTGCTATGGCCGATGTACGTATCTCCAATAAAGATATTGCTTCGTTGGAAGAGCTGGCGGGGGTACTTTTTAGTTTGGGTGATATTGACCATGCTTATGTCTACATGAGTTACTGCTTGCAGAATGCCTTGGCATATCGGAACCGGGTGAGGGTAGTGGGCATCTCTGCGGTGCAGGACACCATTCATCAGATCTATCAGGAACGTAATCAGAGGCAAGAAGCGCGGTTACGTATGTATTTGGTACTGGTCAGTGTCTTGTCTTTGATATCCTTGTTTGCCTTCCTATATATATACAAGCAGATGAAGCGGTTGAAGCAGTCGCGCCAACAGCTGAATGAGGCAAACAACCGCTTGAATAAGCATGTGGAAGAGCTTTCGAAAATGCACGGACAAGTGGCAGAAACGAATGTACAGCTTACTTCTTTGAATGAACAGTTGAGGGATACCAATAATCAGCTTCGTGAATCCAACTATGTGAAGGAGGAATACATAGGTTATGTCTTTTCCATTTGTTCCAATTATATCAGTAAGCTGGATGAGTATCGGAAAAATATCAATCGTAAGCTTAAGGCAAACCAGTTGGAGGATGTGAAAGCATTGACCGATACTCATTCTATGGCACAGAATGAGTTGAAAGAGTTCTATCATAACTTTGATGCTATCTTCTTGCACATTTATCCGGATTTTGTAAGTGACTTCAATGCCTTGCTCCATCCTGACGAGCAGATTGTGCTAAAAGATGGTGAGTTACTGAATACGGAATTGCGCATTTATGCTTTGGTGCGTTTAGGTATCACTGATAGTGTGAAGATTGCCGAATTCTTGCATTATTCACCTCAGACCGTTTATAATAATCGTTTGAAAACACGTAATAAGGCTATCATTCCTCGGGAAGAGTTTGCTGCCGTTGTGCGTTCTTTGGGTAGGGCACAGAAGTGGATTTGATAAAGGCTTCTACTGATTGTCGCAGTATGGTGCGTAGATGACACCTAAGAGTTAGGAAAAAAACTGCGATGTACTACCTTGTTTTTCTCTAAAAACTAATCTTTCCACAGCAATGTTCTTTTCTTACCACAGCTGTGG
>OJPV01000655.1_pt1 | contig 16409 bp, 21 predicted proteins | sample 1598581 | NCBI WGS metagenome assembly OJPV01 (sample SAMN03922501, study PRJEB24848) | human gut metagenome | isolation source: stool sample | host: Homo sapiens | place: Germany | collected 2011-11
AGCCCACTCCAGCGCAATAAATTACTGTCCACTCCAGCGCAATAAATTACTGCCCGCCCCAGCACAATAAAATCCAGCACACTCCAGCACAGTAAAATCCAGCCCACTCCAGCGCAATAAATTACTGTCCACTCCAGCGCAATAAATTACTGCCCACTCCAGCACAATAAATTACTGTCCACTCCAGCACAATAAAATACTGCCCACTCCAGCGCAATAAATTACTGCCCACCACAGCCCAATAAAATACTGCACAGCCCAACGCAATAAATTAATGCGCAATAAATTAATGAACTGATAATGAACTGATAATGAACTGAAACACATAGCATTTGCCAATGAATAAAATCCAAACAAATTAATCCAAAGCACTAGACATAATCGCCAATGGCTGGTATATTGTAATTGTTCGGAAGGGAACGGAAGATATAAGGAGATTGGGAAGATGTACATTTGCAAGAAATTTACTGCTGAAGATATTGAAAGAATGAATGCAGATAAACGCTGCATCTACAAGGGACAGAGCTATGTAGTAACTAGGTATAGCGTAGATGTTACTAGTGGCATACCCGTGGTCTTTAAAGAAGAAGATATTGCGGCATTTGGTTTGCCGGCCGATGCCGAGGCATGTTGCATTAGCACATATGCGAACGAACTGGATATTGAGCACGGCATACAATATTTCTATAAAGTTCGGCGTGTAAGAGTATGCGCCTTAAACACCGAACTTGATGGATTGCTAAACATGTACAATAAGGAGTAGTAATGCGTATGTATAAGCCTGCTTATATTGTAACTTGCGCCTCTGGTAACGAGTTTGTAGTTAAGCAGTTATACAGTTTTGATGATAAGGTGGAGCAATGGAAAAGCAAATAATAGCGGCGGTATCAATTACCGTAATTTGCCTCCTGCTAATGGCCCTTGGCTGGTATGTAGGTGGCATTGTAGGCGGCCTAATTTGGTGCGCTGCCCTCCCCTGCGGAATGATCGGAATTGGTTGGCTGCTAAGCCTGTTAATTAATATAGATGAGTGGTTTTAAAATGCAGAATGTTTGGAAGCACGCAGAAAGCACGATCTATTTAATTTGTGAATACGTTAATAACGGTAATTACGAATTCACCGCAAAACCAGCAGACTTAGACGGCGTAGAAGCCGCAAAAGTGCTAATGAAACTTTCTAAGCATTTGCGAGCCATCGGCTTAACCGACAGGGCCATTTTTAGAGTAATGCCAAAAATCCTAGCAGAAGCGCCAGGCTGGCGTTTAGCTAATCAAAAGGTTTGGAACTCTAGCGATGATCGATTGAGGTATTAACATGATTACATTACCACTAGCGCAAACCAAGCATTCGAAGCATCTTTAAAAAACCCTCACGCGCGGCGTTGTTCTCAAACCGAACAACGCCGTTTCCGTATAATCTGCCAATTTGCCGCGCAAACTTACCCGCCGATTCAACAAGGTACATATTTGGCCTATGATCCTCGGTAGTTAGAGAATACACTAAGCCGCCTTTAGGCGCTTTACGATTGACATAAAACAAGCCGTTTGAATTGTCAAGCCAAACTGCATACACATTTCCGCAATATTTGAATCCATAACGATATTTTGCATTCGCGGTTTTCTTAGCAATGAACAAATCATTTGAAGCCGCGAACTCATTGTCAATCATGACTTTTTCCAGCGCCGTACCAGCAATAACCTTGCCCACCAGCGTATCACGTTCGCTTTGCGCAAATGCAGCATCTTTAATGTGATGAAGTAACACTGTTTTATTGTTGTGCCAGGAATAGCCAGGCTTAGGCTCATCGGTAATGCCAAGCCACAAAAACGCTGGATTGACGAGATCAACGGCGTTTGAAAGTAAATACAATTGGCAATCGTCGCGTTTACGTCCAATAGTTTTCCACAATTTAAAAAGCTTGCCCATATCGTCATACAGATAACCAGGAGGCGTTTTTACTTCTCGAATGTATTCATCAAAAATTAGCCGCTTAACGCGTGGGTATGCGGTGCCTTTGTAAGTGCCTTGCTTGCTTAATGCAAAGAAGTGGCAACACACGCGCCAATCTGGTTTATCCTTGCCAGACGGTTTTTTAGCAATGTAGCCGTGTTCTTTGTCAGTCTTAAAAATGTAGCCAGGGAATTCCTCATGCTCTACTAGATCGTCAAAAAAGTTTGCAGCCGCTTTTTTAAGCTCGGTTTCGTAACGGCGAATCCAGCCGAATTCTTTACCGCTTTTGATAAATTCCTTTACTCCTTGATACGTGAAACTATATGTTTTACCAATAGAATTACCACCAACGGCAATGGTCATGGGCGCGTTATACGATAACGTCTTTTCCATATATTTTTGCAAATAAAAATCAGCCATTATAGATAACGCCTAATCCACCAAGTACATTTGTTCGATAAATAATTAGATGGGTCGGTTTTCAGCCATGGCCCTTTTGGATGGCTGCCGCCGCCGTGGCCCATGATCTGGCCATTGCCAACGTATAATTCAACATGCCCAACACCTGATTCATCCGTTGAACCGCCCCATGATATTAGCACCAAGTCAGCTAATTGCATCTGATTAAACGGAAGATTTTTGCCTTTACCATGCGTAATTAGCGTTCCTTTGCTGCTCATGTCACCAGTCCAGGTGCCAACATTAATGCCAGTAATTTGCTTATAAGCCGCGTAGATAGTAGAGCTACAATCGCCAACGCCGCTGTTTACTGGATCAAGCCGCCCAGCTCCCTGGCTGTATTGAAATTTGCCTTCCCACGACTTATATAATTCAACAACTTTGCGAGCGGCATCGCTGCCCGTGTCGTTGCCCTGGTCAGTAGTAGCATTATCGGTGCTGTTGGGGTGTCCATTAACATTTGCAGAAGGCGCCCAAATATTGGGGCCCATTTTTTGGCAAGCCAAGCCATTTTCAAAGCCTGAAAGCCCAAAAATAATGAGCTGGTTATTAACTAGTTGGCAATAGCTAACCTGGCTTGCTTGCTGCTCTGATTGTGTGGGCGAATCCCCTCCCGATTCAACGCCGCCAACCTGCCCGAAGTCAGGCGGCGCACTCTCGCCGTCCCAATCTTTAAGCATGTCATAAGTCGTGTTATAGCGGTTTTTGTACTTACCCAAAACGCCATTATTCAATACGGTATTACGCATTGTTTCAAGCGTAGCATTACCGCCGCACGCTCTAAGCACCTGCCCCGCGCTGCGTGGGCTCTGGTGATACATGCAAGCCGCGAATACAAGCGTTTGAGGCCTATCCTGCGATAGTCCGAACTTCTCCAGCGCGGGCACATATTCATTTTGGAATTGATCGAACCATTTTTGCTGCTGCGTTTTGTGGTTCGCGTCACGCTTTGCGAACTCAACCCAGGCGTTAGCTTCGCTATCGGTAAGGTATCGGGAAGTCCACCAATTCCAGCTGTCCCCGTGCGCGTCAACATCTGCATCAAGCTGAGGGGCCGCTGCTTTAAAAGCAGCGTACCCCTCGGGATCGCCAGTTCGCAACATTTTTAGCAGGTTTGACGCATTTTGCCCGTATTCCTGCATCATGCCAATAGTAATAGGATCGACCCGGTAGACTGCGCCCCAATTGTGTTCGCTCTCTACCTGCCCAATTACATACATTGCGTAAAGTGATGTGTTCGCAAGGTTTGGCATTACGCGGGATTAATTGGCGTCGGTGCAATTGGCGCCGGTGCATCGCCAAGGTCGGCGTTTACGTAAAGGCAAGCAGGATATATTTGTAGATAGATTGTGTTTGTCGAGGTTGTAATAGATGTTGCGGTGGTTAGCCCGAGATATAAATTACCATCACTGCCAACAGCAGCAGATGACTGGCCGATGTGCTCCCAAACGTTTGAAAGCTTATCCCACGCGCCAGGGCCGCCTGCTGAAATTTCAAAATATTTTTTAGCGAGCGCACCGCCGCAATCTACCTTGTAACCGTATTTACTATCGCTGCCTGGGATAGCGGATAGATTAAGAGTACCGTCAACACAACGGATATACCCGTAGAATTTAAATAGCGTTGAATTAGCGTTAAGCAGTACAGTTATTTGCACGTTTGCATTTCCTGGCTGCGTTTGGTTTGCGATTTGCTTAAAATTAAAAAGATTGGCAATAGTGGCGTTTGCATTGCCAGCGTTAGCCAGCGCCGTATTTGCCGTGCCATTTGCAGCAGTGGCGGCAGATTGTGCAGATGCCGCGGCGGCGTTTGCGGCTTCGGCGGTTCCTTTAGCGGTTTCAGCAGTTTCGGCGGCAGTGTTTGCAGTAGAAGCGGCATTGTTAGCCGTTGTGCGAATACTTGCAAGATCGCTAGCATTTGCAAACGTTCCCATCGCAGAATCTACTGCCGTAGCAAGGCTATTCATGTCATTTACAATAGAAATAGGTGAAGCGCCGTTAATCAGCGGAAGATTAAAATTAGGTGTAGGCATTATAAATTCTCCTTATAACCAAGAACGCCGTTCGCGTCCATTTCACCGTAGGTATTAAAAATAGTAGGCGAATAATCATAACCCGGTTCAACATCTTTAATTGCACCAGAGGGGGTTATTGCGCAGTTCAAAGCGTCATTAAACATTGAAATAAGCGATGCATCTTTCTTAGCCTTTTCGCACGCGTTTTTAATAACGAAACGCCCATAAAAGTCAAGCGAGAAATAGCAAATTTCATCAGTAGTCGCGAATTCAGCCGTAACCATTCGCCCGTTAGCATCAGGCGCGGGGGCGGGGTAAAGAGTTGCGCCCTCGGTCATTGCGCCATCACGGTTTTCAAAAGAACCATACGTCAGCGCGTCCAGATCATCATACGTGAGGTATTGCGATGTCTGCGCCGTGCCGTGCGCGGTTGCTTCGCCAATTCCTAAATGGTCAATGTCCGCATAGGTAGCAGCATACGGGCGCGCCGCGTCAAAAATTTGACGGAATGCAACCTGGTGATAATCATATGAGCCGGTAACGGGATTATGCACGAGGAACAGACCAGCGGTAATATTCTTAATTTGTTCTTGCAGGCGGGAATCTCCAGCTTCCCAACCGCTTCGCAAGCCGTTAATCTGGCCTTGCAAATCATCATCAAGCGCGCTAATAGCTTTATTCAATTCTTCATCATTAATTCCAGAATCATTTACAGCCATTAGCGCCTGGAGCAGCCAATTTATTTGGTCCTCTAAGCGGATCGCCCTTTTCCAGGAAGGTGGCAATGGATATTGAAACCCTTTATAAGCAAAGTCTAAACCTGCTAGACCGTCAAATACAGCCATATTAAAATCCCTCATCATCATAGAGTTGATTAAACAATGGCTCTAAGCCATTAAAAACTAGGTATAGTGCATTGTTAACACCAGTGAGCCACTTTGTCAACACTTCGGCGGCTTGCCCCTGCGTTCCTTTATGCGTGCTAGTGCTTTTTCCCTGGTCGGTTCCCTGCCCCGTATTATCGGTAAGGTTAGTAGCGTAATCCTTAGCGCCTGACAATTGCGCCTGCGGTGTAGCGCTGAAAATCTGCCGCGCGCTGCTGTTCGATTCAGACGAACTAATGATCGTATCCTCGGTGCTATATGTCGCCATAATGTCTAACTTTTCATCAGCAAGAGCGGCAAAAATAGGATTAATTACGGGCATCATCTCGCGCATACGCCTATTTAGATAAGCAACGAATAGTGCCGGGGTATCTTGTGCAATTTTTCTAAATTCGAAATGATCATAGATTTTGTTTTGAAGTTCCTCGCGTTCCGATTCATCCCATATAGGGTAAGGCCGCGCCGCGTCCCATAGGTCGTTTCCGTACAAATGTACGACATCGCGCAACGTGGGGGTATCGTCTGTTATTAGCATTGTTTATTCACCATCAATATCTTTATTAGGCATTACTTCAGGAGCTTCGGCTTCGCGCAAATGCGGGACTGACCACGATACGTCAATAGGAGCGTCAAGGTATTCGGCAAAAACGACGTTTGCAACCTTGCAAAATTCCTTTCGACACTTAAGACGCGAATTACGCATTAACATAACTTGCTCATTGTTCGATAAAACTTCTTGAGTGTTAACGCGCTCTCGCTTGTCGGTGTTGGCATTGTCAGCACCTAAAAACGTGATAGCTTCATCTAGTATTCGCTTCTTTGTGTCAAGCAGTTTATCAGCAACAAACGGTGCGCTAGTGTTTAGTACCTCATAGTTTACAATGTCAGTCATTCCGCTGTTCTGGCTGATAAACTGCTTATTGTTTTTCAGGTCTTTGATAATGCCCCTTTTAGTTGCCTTTGCTTCTTCTGGCCCTGTAATGATCCAGGGCGTTTTTTGTGCGCCAACATTAATATCAATTGTTCGGTCAATTGCCGCCAATCGCTTAGCGTAATTATTGATAAAGCCACATAAAGGCGTGCGCATCATATTATCGAAAAGCATCACGGCATCGCGTGGCATCACCTCGTTTTCAGCGTTGATCCAAAAATTACAATGTCGCTGCCAATATTGCCCAGCTGGAGAAAACAGGCTGATTTTATTAGGGTTGTAAAACATGTTCACGTTTTCAGCTGGTGCCGCCTGCGCGAAAAGCACGCCCTCGGACTCGGTAAAAAGCGCGCCCATTCCGTAATAGAGCATAATATATTCAATTGCACGGGGATCAATTCCAGCGGGGACGTTTTCCCATGTAAATCCAGCAATTGCAATGTTTTCTAGATACGTACGCCAAAAACGATACTGCAATTGATCATATGCCTGTGTGCTGTCTAGCAGCTCGCGAACGTGCTTTTTGCCTAGCATCAACTCTGATTCATCAATCCAAACGGATTGCGCATAGTCTGGTAATGCCGTGCTCATTATTTCACCTCTCTATCGTAGCCATAAATTCCTTGTATAGGTGCATTATCAGCGCCATAGGTACGGCCTATATCGCCGGGGTTTCGCCACACGGTAACGCCTTTTTCAAAAATGCCGCGAATAGCGTTTTTAACGCCTTCATCAGCAGTAGAGCAGATAATAGACGTATCGAGCATCTTCCAATATGTGTATTTTTCCATACACATAAAGTCTTTTTGCGGCACCAGATATTGGCGGATCGCATATCCGTATTTCAAAAAGTAATTACCCACAATTTCCTGCATCTGGGTAGTAATCGTTTTATAGCGAATCTGCACGATCATCATACCATTTGACAGATTGAAACCGTCTCCAGCCATTTGCCCCGACTGGCTAGGCTGCGTAAGTGCGGCATCCTGAACCGTTGCATCAATTCCAGCTATGGCGTTCTGATAATCGCCCTTAGCTGACCAGTCTGATAGGTTTTTGTTCTGATCGGCAAACTGCCCAGCTAGTTGCTGGTTATTTTGGAACTGCAAATTAGATGCTACTAAATTAGTAGCTCCACCAGCAACGCCCATCACAACACCTGCGGGGTTTCCAGCCATACCGCTAGACAATGCAGACAATCCCATGTTAATGCCCTGCTGTATGTTGCTAATATCCTGGTTAGCCTGGTTATTAGCTAGCTGTTGTTGTGCCTGGTCATACGTCAATTGATTACCCGCTAAGCTTTTTTGCTGTGACCAGCCGGCGGCGTTATAGCTAAATTGGCGGCGGTTGGTGGTGCTTGCAAGGTAATTAACATACTCGTCATTGACGATTGACATTTGCGGGAAGTCTTGAAACCAGATTGCCGTATCGAGCCAATACCCATAATTAACTTCATGCGTTTTCTCGGAATATTGCCCATGGGTGTAGTCCATCGTATAATAGCCAGCTTTTCCGTAACCAGAATCTCCCACCGCTTCACCGTAATGCGCAGGGAAAAAAGCAATTTTCTGGTATGGCGGTGCAGCGCAAGCCATTTGCTTTAACGTCAATTTTTTATCATTGACCATTTCAGGCTTTAGCAATAAGGAATTACCTTGGTAATTAACAATTTCAATAACAGCGTAAGGGAAGCATTTTAACTTATCTACGAATTTAAAATCAGCGTTAGTAAGTCTGCCAAGCTGCTCTAGAATTGGCTCTTCCGAAGTAAAATACACGCCTTCATCGGGCGTATCGCCTAAAAAGTGCGCATCAATGCCATTTAGTGACACGCTTGGGCCATCAGTCAAAACGGTTTTTGGAAATGCCGAAATTGAAACGATTCCTTTTGCTACCCAAGGAGCGTCACGAACCTTCTTCATGAAATCTAAATAATTCCACGATTCAATTGCATAAACATTGCAGCCGCTTGCTAGACCGTCAGTCATTTGTCCATCAGCGGTTTTTAGCGATGGATTATCGCGAGTGCCCCAATCGGATGCAAGGTCGGTATTGCTTTGTATGATAACAGCCCATTTTTTGGCGCTCAAATCGAACATTTCAGCGCGCGAAATTGTGTACTCGCTGCCGACGTCCAGCCCTTCGCTTGCAACGCCAAATATGCGCATTGTCTCTGCCGCGTTGTATTTGCCCGATTCAAGCCGGTTATGCATTGCAGCCATTGCCAAATGCCCACGCTCAACAAAGCAAACTCCCAAACGGAACTGCCATAAATAAGTCTGGAAAACATCGAGCTGCAAAGTAAGCGCCGTAGTGGAAGGGTTCAGCATAGCCGCACCCTCGATAAAGTAGTAAAAGCGTGGCGGCGTTACGTCGTCGGGATCATCGGTTTTAGGATTATCGACGATTAAATAATTGTAGGTATAAGCCTTGTAGAAAGGCACATCAATATTGATAGGCTCATTCGGCTTCAAATACGTGTAATTATCTAAAACAATTGATTCACTTTTAAGCGAATCGAAATATTCAGTTCGTTTCTCAGGTGACTCAAAGGACACAACATCCTTATATGAATCGTCCCACGCCACCCTGCAAAGGGTGACGCGGGACTGAATCGCCCAACTAAACGGTGTTACGCTAGTTGGCATGTATAACACTCTCCTTAGGCTTTAGCAGCAAGGACAATATTAGCAGACTTTCTGTTATCGGCATTGGAAATTGCCGTAACTGTGATACCGGTATACTTGCTATTTTCGGAAACGTGCAAAACTCCCATTCGGTCGATATACGTACCAGTGTCTGGGAGTACAACATTCCAAACACCTATCCTCGCGTCGGCTGCCGTCTGACCAGTGATAATAGTATAGGCTCGACCATCGGTAGAAGTATCGGAATAGGTTACCACGGTATCAAGCGCAATTTCTGCACCAGGCTCAATAACCTCGCTTCCTTCAACCGGATCATGCAAATTAACTTCAACCTTGGTAACCGTGCGAGTAGGTGCCGCCGTGATATTGCTCTCCTCAACCGTAGACAGAAGCAAGGCATTACGCATTGGCGAAGCAGAGTACACGCCCCAATGGTGATAGTAATAATCAAGGTCAAGCGTTGCAGGATTGTAAATAGAAGCACTCTTAATTTTGGTATCGGTGCACACATAAAAATCGCGATCTATTAGAGCAACATCGGTACCGGGGATATTAAAATCATCAATTACGACGGTGCGATCTGCAATAAAGTTTGCTTTATCCATGTTGAAAGCAGCTGCCAAAACAGAAACATCGAAATTTGCAAAGAAACGCGGCGTACCTGCGAGCACCAGATCATCAGAAGTTACCTGCATACCAGCGTTGTTGTACTTGGTATTGTAAAAGTTTTTCATCTGCAAATAATGCTCACGAAGAACTGCCGCAATGGTTTCACCAGCAACGCGCTTTTCATCAACACTAATGCCACCTGCGAACATGTCAGGAACGCGAATAGTCGCCATTCCCTCGCCGTCATGAACCTTGCGCAAAATATCGCGCATGATCAAATATTCGTCGTTCTCGTCGGACTGCTGAGGAAGAGCAAGCAAGCCATTGATAAATGCGGAAAGTTGCCCATCCTGAACGAAAGCCTCTTCCAGCATATCCTCATTCAATCGCAAATCGTAACGGTCACGGCGATTTACGGAATGATAAATGACCTTAACGTCTGGCTTTTCGGCACCAAAAACGTTGGTATCGTTCGGATCATACGCCTTAGCCTTAATGAGGTTTGCGCCAATTTCCTGAACAACACCGCCATAGGCCATTGCGCCAGTTTTAAATGGCTTCAATCGATTTTCAAATGAATTGGTGCGGAAAAGAGTGAGGCCGATACGCTGCACAAGCACCTGAATGAATTCATTCCAGAGCAGCGAATTGTCCTGCAAAAGCGCAAGCGTTTTAGTGAGGTTGTTATCGGTAGTCTCGGGAATTCGCGCGCGGTACTGCTCAGATGCATTGTTTCGCACGGCGTTAATAATTGCGGCATTGTTTGCCGCTACCTTACTAGCTGCCATAATTAATTCTCCTTATCTGCAAACAAATCATCAATAGATTTCTCTGCAATTTCTTCCTGCGATTCTTCACCCTCTTCGCCCTCGTCAGCAGCGGGAGCGGTTGCGGCGACCAGCAATTCATAGTTACGCGCGGCGGTTTCCTGATACTTGCGCTCAGCTTCGTCAAGCTTTTCCTCAAGCTCGGAAAGTCGCGCCTGCATTCCTGCCGAAAGATCGGCAACGCCTTGGGATACACCGTTACGCCATTCTGACAAATCATCAATTTCGTCCATTGCCAAAAGCTCATCTAGCGTCATTGGTTTTCCTCCTTAATAAAATAACCCCTGGTCTATAGCCTTATAGGCATGACCAGGGGTTTAAAGGTCAAGCGCGGCAATTCCGCGAACGCTGATTAAAAAGCCTTGCACTGCTCGCTATGTAAGGATACCTCACGGTATTGCATTCCTTAATAACTACTTACCAGCGCAGGGGGTGCGCACGCTTAATTGCTTTATAGCACTAACCGAGCAATTTTGCAAACGTTTTTTTACCCGCGATACCATCAACGCTAAGACCGTGATCGGCCTGGTACTGGCGAACTGCCGAATCGGTGCCGCTGCCAAAGATACCATCAAAACCGTTAGTATCGTAATTATTACAGATAAGTACACCTTGCAAAACCTTGGTAATGTTTCCTCGCGCTCCCTTGCGAACATTTACGCAGGCCGCGCGCGTTTTTGGTCCCCAAATGCCATCAACAGCAAGGCCCTTGCCGAACTGTTTATTCAGCTCGCTTTGCAAAACTTTGAGTAAAGCGCGCTTAGTGTTTGGTCCGTAAATTCCGTCTTGCGCTGATCCCGCCCATGCTTGCACGTTCGCAACATCGCAATTGGCGGGGGCGGTCGGCTTAGGCGTTGGCGTTGGCTCGGGCGTTACTGGCGCGCCACTTCCTGCCGCAATCTTTCCCCATGCTTCGCGGTTAAGCTGTGCATAATTGCGATCGGTCGCGCCATTAGACGAGGAATATTGCCAAATAGTCCACGTTTTCCACGGGTCTGTACCGTATCTAAAGCTCGGCATATCCCACGAATTGCGGTAATCGGGATAACCAGCCAGCCACAAGCCGCAAGCATCGGCGCAGTTTGCCGCCTGGCTTCGCCCAGAAGCTTGTACGTAAATCAAGCACCAAACGCCCGTCAATTCGTGGATTTTGTCAACAAAGCGGCGGCACCAGTTCGAATCTCCCCATGCTTTGTTCTGTATAGATTCCCAATCAAGGCAGGGTATACCATGCCCAAAATACCCTCGGCACTGCACATAGAAAAATTCAGCTTCTGCAATAGGATCGTTACCGCCTGCATAGTGGTAAAATCCCCACAGTTTGCCGTCAGCTTTGCAGCGGTTAATAATAGCGTCGCACTGCCTATGCACATACGTAACGCCTTGCGTTGCTTTTACAATGACAAAATCAGAATCACGGTAGCATGATTCCGTGTTCGCCTTAAATTCCGACCCGTTAAAATTGTCATGGCTCGATACGTCAATGCCTTTAATCATCATTTTTTGACTCCTTTAACTTCAAAAGTGCTGCTAGTGGCGAATCGCTCAATTCGGGCGATAGAGTACACAAATTCTCAAAAATTGAAATTGCTTCGGTGATAATCACGTACACGCAAACGCCGCCAAAAACCGCACTAAAAGACGTTGGCAAAAGCTCATAATTAACCGCCAATTGACAACCATAACCAAGCGCCATTGCACCGATAAATCCCGCCTTATGCCATAGACCCAGGCGCATTTTTGTACTGCATAATTCCTTATTTTTGACCGCTTTAATCACGCCTGATAGATAATCACCCACGATAAAACATAGGCAAAAAACGGCAGCGATTCCGTCACTACCCAAAATATCCATTCTGTCCTCTTATCTAATCGAAAATGGCCTTGGCACAAGTATAACGCCGCCTTTAACTGCTTGCGGTACGATTTTCCACTTCGATTTATCATGGTAAACCTCGGGCACGTTTTCGCATTTTTCAAAATCTGTGGTAAATCCAGGGTGAAAATCCTCAATACACATAATCTGTTTAAGCGGATCAACCATTCCCGCACAGGTGTACTCCCATGGTTTGACGATCAAATTACCGTTTTTGTCGTGTGTGTACTCTGCTTCTGCGTATGTTTTAGCGCGCAAGCAAACGCAGTCGGCAAAAGCTGCTTCTAAATCCCAATAACCTAGTTTTTTAGAATCAATCAAAATATCGCTTGATATTTCTGAACCAATAAAATGAATTGAGTCGGTGTCAGAATAGATAAAGCGATCGCCAAACTTTAGCGCCGTGCGAATGGTATAATCACGCGCCCAGGCAGTAACAAAAATTCCGACTGGCAAATACACGGGCCTACGCTCGGTTTCCTCCCCCATCACGTAATGCACAATACCATCAGAATCAAGGCGCGGCACCTTGCCACGTACTTTAATTTTTTGCGCGTATTTTCCATAAGCGTTATTTAACCACAGTTTCCAATTCATGCGCTCACCGGGGCTTTTAGCGTTCATCTTGCCAACCATGCCAGCATCAACGTATTCCTTGAATAGACCAGTAACGCCGCGAAAATAATACGTATCGCCGTACGCTATTACGTCTACCTCGTAGCATTCATTTATCAGTGCCCAATCTACATTGGTAAGCATCATAGTAATAGGATCGTCTATATCGGTTTGGTATTCGCGATCGCTAAAAAATAGGCTGCCCTTAACCTGGATACACGGCAATTTGCCGTTTTTCAAATGCGCTGAAAAGGTTATTTCACTGATCCAAAGCGGGTAATTTTCGCTTTTAATTGGCTTTCCTGGATGCAAAAGCGGCTTACCTACTGGCAAGCATCTATCATGCATAACAAAAGGATAAAGCGAATTTACGTCAATTCGCCCGCCCTCCCCTAGGTGCTTATTTACATGCGCGGGGTTTGCGTATACGTAACCACCTCGATACGCTTTTCGAAGTATTGAATCTAGCTCGGGGTCAAGCTCGGGAAACTTAACGCGCCATTGGCGTTTACCGAATAGATCCTTTAGCGCGGCTAAACAGTCTGCGCCAGTGGTTAATTTAGCGCCTAATTCAAAGCGATGATCGAGCGCTTTAGCCAGGATCAAAACATCGCGGCGCAAATAGTCCAATTCAAGCGCGGTTAAAATATGCCCTGGCTCACGGTATTCGTTATAGTCTATCTCGCCTTTAGTCATTGGCAAACCGTAAGCATCCGCAACATTTGCGAGCGTCATAGGCAGTTTTTTATAACTGTCTGCGATTTCAAAAGTAGAACATTCGGTCGTAATTTGCATATGGTAGAACTTGCCTAAGCTATCCATAAGCAAAGTAAATTCTCCCGCGCCTGGCTCGCGCGCCTCGACGTGTATAAAACCAGTTGTGAGCAGCCATGAAATAATAAATTTACTATCAAATCCAGCGTTGTGAAACCAATAGCGGCCTGGATGATCGAACGCCCATGCCATAAATGATTCTATGCTAGTGCCATATTCAAATAGATCATCTGTGTTGGCACCAACTGGGGCAACTCCCCATGCCCATACAGGATTTGCAGCACAACCCTCTGCGCTAGTGTTGGTTTCAAAATCGGCCGAATATTCAATAACAGGCTTTTTCATTTGCCGATGAATTGCAAAAGTTCTTTTAACGCTGTTTCAGATGCAGTCGATTCACCAGCGCTAGGGGAGCGATGGCCCTCTTCATACTCTGTTTGATACTGCCATGTATCGACCAATACCCCAAAATCAGTGTAAAAATGAAGGTATGACATTTCATCAGCTGACAATTTTGAAAGCCTCTTCAAAAGTGATTCGTCTATATCATTGTCTCTTAGCTTATTAATAACGGCTTGCTTGTATTGCAAAAGCCTATCAGTATCAAGCGAGGAAGTAAGGCGCGATTTGATTTTCTCGTAGCTTGATTTTGCGCCTGGTTTAAATTCCGTCTCACGAATTACGGGCTTGATAGCGCTAAAACGCCCGTCGTCTATAGCGTATTCCATCGGCGATTCAATAAAATCAATGTTACGTACTTGCGATTCGGGGATTTTATTTAAAACAGTTTCGCGAATGCTTTTAAGTCGAGCGGCATTTTCAGCCCGAATAACGTTCAATTCGGCTTCTTCCAAGCGGCGTTGCCATAATTCAGTGCTCATTATGGGCGTTCCCTCGCGCTGAATTACTACCTCGATACCTTTGTTAAAGGTATATGCGTTTTCACGGGCGTTAAATTCGCGAAGCTTCTGCGCATACTGGCGTTTTTCAACCGCGCTCATTCCTTTTAGCTCGGCTGCTGGAATTACTGGATTAAAAGCGGCTGAAATTTGCGCATTAATTGCACCTTTCTTGCGCAAGCGGTATAATTTGTTTCGGGCATTCTTTTGCAAGCGCGACACTTCTTTGTCTAACTCGGTTCGCTTCTTCATTGCCCCTCCTAATCTCCTGCCCCTCCTAGTGAGGGGCATTCTTTTAACAAAAGGGCGGCATTTCTGCCGCCCTTAAAGTTTACCGCAATTTAGCCGATAAGTTTAAAAGTAAGCATGGATCCAAGACGAACCTTACGGTTAATAATCTCGATCGTTGCGGGGTTATCCGCATCAATAACGGGGCGAATTGTCTTCAAACGCTGCAACGCCTGGTAAAGGCCAACCGACTGCGCTTCATACGTTGCACCGTCTGCGTCGGTAATTACAATATGCGGGCGGTTTTCCAGTTCACCAGTAAGCTGGTTTACTGCTTCTATAGGCTCAACAAGCCAGGCAATCATGACAATGGTTTTGCCCGCAAAGTCCGAAAGCTTGTAATCAGATGCAACACCGGCATTGAAGGCCGCAATCTGGCCTGCTTCGGTAGACAGATCGTAAGATGCAGCAAACCCATAATTTGCGTTACCGGTAGCAATCTCGGTTACTTCTGCGTTTGCAATCTCCGTGTTTTCCATTTTTCATTTCTCCTTAATCTTGAAACTAGTCAATTTCCTTGCTGTCATAGCATTTGGCAGATGAATAGAATTCATCCAACGGCATAACATACACCTTGCTTACCTGCTTGGGGCGCTGAATTGAAATATCTTCACCAAACTCTTTTGCAGCTAGATTGAAGATACGCGCCATGCCAGCGGCAGCAGGATATTCACGCGTGGCGATCTTTTTACCATTGCGGCAAATGTCGCAAGTGGTAACGTTTTTAGTACGCCAAACATGTTTAGCCTTGGTTACATGCAATTTTGGTCACCTCCTTTTGCTAACTCGGTGCTTTCCAAGTCTTCTATCTCACACGCGAGCCAGTCTAGCAAATCGCGCATAGAGTCTAAATAGCATCTACCAACGTAGTTAGCGCCGTTATCGGCCTCGACGGCTATTTTGTAACAATGCAGTTCTTTGCTGTAGTTAACTGATACTGTTATTATTCTTCCAACAGATCGCCTAGACATTGTCTATTCTCCTCGGTATCAAACTTTTTGTTAAGTTCGATTAAATCATCACTAAAATTAGATAGCTTATAGCAACGTTTTTTCTGGTCATATTCGACATGCTGAAACATAATACGCATCAAGTCATATGTGTATTCATCAACAATCGCGTTTATTTCTTTAGCCATAATTACCACTCTTCTATAAAGCGTACACCGTCAACTTCAATAATGAAGCTTCCCAATCTCCTTATATCTTCCGTTCCCTTCCGAACAATTACAATATACCAGCCATTGGCGATTATGTCTAGTGCTTTGGATTAATTTGTTTGGATTTTATTCATTGGCAAATGCTATGTGTTTCAGTTCATTATCAGTTCATTATCAGTTCATTAATTTATTGCGCATTAATTTATTGCGTTGGGCTGTGCAGTATTTTATTGGGCTGTGGTGGGCAGTAATTTATTGCGCTGGAGTGGGCAGTATTTTATTGTGCTGGAGTGGACAGTAATTTATTGTGCTGGAGTGGGCAGTAATTTATTGCGCTGGAGTGGACAGTAATTTATTGCGCTGGAGTGGGCTGGATTTTACTGTGCTGGAGTGTGCTGGATTTTATTGTGCTGGGGCGGGCAGTAATTTATTGCGCTGGAGTGGACAGTAATTTATTGCGCTGGAGTGGGCT
>OJPV01000669.1_pt1 | contig 16170 bp, 11 predicted proteins | sample 1598581 | NCBI WGS metagenome assembly OJPV01 (sample SAMN03922501, study PRJEB24848) | human gut metagenome | isolation source: stool sample | host: Homo sapiens | place: Germany | collected 2011-11
CGACACGCATAAAAAGCCTCCCATTTCTCGTGTCCAAGAAATGGGAGGCAGTTCACAGCGGACGGGAGGGGAGCCTTATATGTGACCGCGGCAAAAGGATGGCAATACCGCAGTCGCCCAAAGGGAGGGCCTGGATGCACCGGGCCTAGATAAGGTTCTTGCCAGACACCTTATCGAAGAGATGGGTCGCGTTCTTCTCGAACTTGAACCAGATGGTGTCGCCAGCCTTGAGCGCGCCCTTGGCCTCGAGGTCGACGACGGGGATAATCAGGACAAACTGGCCGTCGGGGGCGGTCACGTGGACGTGCTCGGTCGAACCCATGAGCTCGGTCACCTCGACGGTACCCTGGAGCGCACCCTCCTCGCCCTTGTCGGCAAGCAGGATCTGCTCGGGGCGCACGCCGGCCGTGATCTCCTTCACGTCGCCGCCGTCCCAGTTAAGAGCGAGTTGAGCGCAGGTCTCGGGGGCGAGAGCAACGTTCATGTCCTCGGTCTTGACGGTAAAGCCGTTGCCCGAGCGCACCAGCTGGGCATCGAAGAAGTTCATCTGCGGCACGCCGATGAAGCCGGCGACGAAGATGTTCGCGGGATGGTTGAAGACCTCCTGCGGGGTGGCGATCTGCTGGACGACGCCGTCCTTCATGACCACGATACGGTCGCCGAGAGTCATAGCCTCGGTCTGGTCGTGAGTAACGTAGATGAAGGTGCCCTTGATCTCGTGGCGCAGCTTAATGAGCTCGGCTCGCATCTGGTTACGCAGCTTGGCGTCCAGGTTGGACAGCGGCTCGTCCATCAGGAAGACCTTGGGGTCTCGCACGATGGCGCGGCCGATAGCGACACGCTGGCGCTGGCCGCCCGAAAGCGCCTTGGGCTTACGGTCGAGGTACTCGGTAATGCCCAGAATCTCGGCAGCAGAGCGAACCTTGCGGTCGATCTCGTCTTTGGGGACCTTCTTGAGCTCAAGCGTAAACGCCATGTTCTCGTACACCGTCATGTTGGGGTACAGAGCGTAGCTCTGGAACACCATGGCGATGTCGCGGTCCTTGGGCGCCACGTCGTTGACGCGCTTGCCGTCGATGAGCACGTCGCCCGAGGTAATGTCCTCCAGGCCGGCGACCATGCGCATCGTCGTGGACTTACCGCAGCCAGAGGGGCCAACGAGGACGATGAACTCCTGGTCGTGAACGGTGAGGTTGAAGTCCTCTACAGCGAGCACACCGTCCTCGGTAACCTTGAGGTTGTGCTTCTTCTCCTCGGTCTTCTTCTTTTTGCCAAAGAAGCCCTTCTTTTTTGACTCGTTGTTGGGATACACCTTCTGAACATGTTTGAGAACGATCTCGGCCATGTCTTTACCTTTCGATACGCGGCGCCGCGCTGAGGGGCGCCGCCAAAACTTGCAAAACAGTTACGGCATCAGCCCTTGACGGCACCTGCCACCACGCCGTCGATGATGTACTTCTGGCAGAGGATGTACATGATGACGATGGGGATAACGACCATCATGATGCAGGCCATCATGGGGCCGAGCTCGACGTGGCCGTAGCCGCCGCGGAAGTACTGGATCAAGATAGGAATGGTCTTGTACTTGGTGGAGTCGAGCGTAAGGTAGGGCAGCAGATAGTCGTTCCAGACCCACATGGTCTCGAGGATGCCGACCGAAAGATAGGTGGGCTTCATGATGGGAAGGACGATCTTAAAGAACACCTGGACCGGGTTGCAGCCGTCGATCATGGCCGCCTCCTCGATCTCGAGCGGGATGTTCTTTACAAAGCCGGCGAACATAAAGACCGCCAGGCCCGCGCCAAAGCCCAGATAGATAAAGCAGATGTTGAACGGCGTGTTGAAGCCGATGCGGTCCGCCAAATTGGACAGCGTGAACATGAGCATCTGGAAGGGCACGACCATCGAGAAGACGAACAGGTAATAGAAGAAGTTCGAGATCTTGCTGTTGACGCGCACTACGTACCAAGCACACATGGAGCAGCACACCAGAATCAGCACGACCGACGTGACCGTGATGATGAGCGAGTACATAAATGCCGAGGCAAAGCCCTGCTCGTTAAGGGCGTGCAGGTAGTTTGCGAGGCCGTTGAACGTCTCGGGCGTGAGCAGATCGAATGCCGTGGTAGTGCTGATTGCAGTTGCCTTTTTAAAGGAATTGAGCGCAATCATGAACACGGGGTAGATCCACGCGAGCGACAGAATCGTAAAGAAAATCGAGAGCGCGCGGTTGATAACCTTATCGCGTTTCATTACTGCTGCACCTCCTTGGACCTCGTGGCCTTAAGCTGAATCATGGAGATGGCTACGACCAGGATGCAGAAGATAACCGCCTTGGCCTGACCGATGCCCTGCCATGCGATACCGGCACGCGAATAGAACGTGTTGTAGATGTTCAGGGCGAGCATCTCGGTGGAGTGCGCGGGGGCGCCGCCGGTAAGGGCGAGGTTCTGGTCGAACAGCTTAAAGCCGTTGGTGATGGACAGGAACAGGCAGATAGTGATGGTCGGCATCAGGTTAGGGATCTTAACCTTCCAAAACGTCTGCCATGCCGTGGCACCGTCGACCTTGGCGGCCTCGATGTAGTCGGACGGAATGGACTGCAGACCAGCGATGTAGATGATCATCATGTAGCCGACCTGCTGCCACAGGGTCAGGATGATAAGGCCCCAGAAGCCAGCAGCAGAGTTAAGGGCGATGAGCTGGGCGCCCACGTTGGAGAGCAGGCAGTTGATCAGAATCTGCCAGATGTAGCCCAGCACGATGCCGCCGATCAGGTTAGGCATAAAGAAGATCGTACGGAAGATGTTGGTGCCCTTGAGCGCTTTGCGGGTGAGCGCCTGCGCGATGGCGAGGGCGATCACGTTGATGAGCACCGTCGACAGGAAGGCAAACGCCACGGTAAAGAAGAACGACGTGGCAAACTGCGGATCGGACAGTGCGCGCACGTAGTTCTCGATACCGACAAAGTGCGTGTTGTTGATGGTAATAAACTGGCAGAACGAGAGATAGAAACCCTGGATAAAGGGGATCACGAACCCGATCATAAACGCCAGACACGTGGGCAGCATAAAGAGCGGCCACCAGCGCTTGAGTGCTTTGCCCATAGAAGGGTCCTTTCAATATGCAGGGGGCGGGCAAACCAACGTCTGCCCGCCCCCTGTCGCTAATCAGATAGCTTGGGCAGCAACTGCTTACTCGGAAGCAGCCTTCTCGGTCTTCCAGCCATCGACGAAGGCGTTCTTGACGCCGTCCCACTTGCTGTTGTCGGCAGCATAGGCGATCAGAGCCTGCTTGAGGTTCTTCTTCCACTCCTCAGAGGGGATGTAGACGAAGTCCCAAGCGACGGTCTTCTTGCCGTCCTTGGCCATGGCAACGGCCTGCTGCGAGAAGACGTTGGTGGTCTCCTTAGCGCTCTTGAACGGGGCAGTCAGACCCATCTTGTCAGCGATGATGCTGGTGGCGGTGTCAGAAGTGACGCACCAATACATGAAGTCCTCGGTGGCCTTCTGGGCATCCTCGGAAGCCTGGGAGCTGACGCACCAGTAATTCTCGCCGCCGGAGCACAGGCCCTGGTTCTCCTCGCCGTCGACACCGATGTAGATGGGCATCATGCCAATCTGATCGTCGGTCATGCCGGCCTTGGTGAGGTCAGCGTAGGCCCAAGAACCGTTCTGATAGAAGACGGCCTTGCCGGTTGCGAACTCGTTGGTGGCGTCGTCGCCGGTCTTGGAGGCAAGCTGCGAAGGATCGCAGGTGGAGTCGGTGATGTACAGGTCGAAAATCTGCTTGAAGTTGTCGAGATACTCGCCCTTGATCTCGTCGTCCTCCTGGTTGTGCTCCTTCTCGAACTCGTAGTAGAGCGGGAGGTTGGCGAGGTGGGTGGTGTAGCGCCAGCTGGAGGAGTCATCCATGCCGGCAGAAGTAAAGGCACCCTCAACACCAAGCTCGTCCTTGCGGGCCTGGATGTCGTCGGCACAAGCCTTCAGCTTGTCGAAGGAGTTGATGTCCTCGGCCTTGTAGCCAGCCTTCTCGAGCAGCTGCTTGTTGTAGATGATGCCGTAGCTCTCCTGGACCCAGTCGATACCCAGATCCTTGCCATCGGACTGCAGAGCCAGGGAGTCGTCAATGAGCTCACCGCGGAGCTTGGTATCGGACAGGTCGGCGCAGTAATCCTTCCAGTTCTTAAGACCGGTGGGGCCGTTGACCTGGAACAGGGTCGGAGCGGAGCTCTTGGACATCTCGGACTTGAGCTTCTCCTCGTAGGTGTTGGAGGCAGCGGTCACGATCTTGACCTCGACGCCCTTCTCCTTCTTATAGGCCTTGGCGATCTCCTTCCACTCCTTGTCGACCTCGGGCTTGAATTGGAGGAAGTAGACCTCGGCAGCGTCACCAGAAGCAGAGGAGCCGGAGCCGGCAGAACCGCCGCAGCCCACGAGACCCAGACCAAGAACCGCAGCCGCGGAACCAGCAAAGCCCAGGAACTGCCTTCTGCTCATTTCGTTCTTCATTACAATCCACCCTTTCACACCGTGGCGGCACCCTTTGCCGCCGCCTTCGGAGATTGGCTCGGGGACTTTGCCCCTTTTGCTGATTTGTACGATACGCTATTTGGCTAGTTGTTTGAACAAGTATTACTAGAGCGGTAGAAAAACTTCGGTGAACGGTAATTTCAACTTGATACTTGACAAGTTTTGTATAAACAATTATTTGTTATCGAATGCAGAGAAAACGCCCGGTCAAGCCGATACATCGTCGGTTTGACCGGGCGTTTTCGCTTTGAGGGCATGAGTCTCGTCAGGCTGCGAGCTAGCCGGCTATCGCTTGGAGTTGACGCGGTAGTGGAAGATCTCGGGGTGCGTACGGGCGTGCGTGACCTCGAACAAGATGCCGTCCGAGGTGTACGATTGGCTCTCCATGACGGCAACGCAGTTGTATTTGCCAAGGTCAAGATAGCTGCAGTCCTCATCGTTGGCAAGCTCGACGCTCACCGTACGGCGACTCGCCATCACCTTGACGCCGCGTTTGTGCTCCAGATAGTCGTAAATTGACTTTGCGGCGATCTCGGGCGTCAGGCCTTTGGCGATCGACTCCAGAAAATAGCCGTGGTCCACCTGGCGAGCGCTACCGTTAAGGCTACGTACGCGCACCACGCGAATCAACTCCTCGCCCACCTTAAAGCCCAGGTGACGAGAGAGTTGCTCGGTGCAGACCAGATGTTCAAAAGACTTAACGTCCGTCGATGCAACGGCATTGTTGCGCTTTGCAAACTCGCCAAACGACTCAACCTCTTCGAGTGCGCCCAACATGTCGGTTTCGCCCTTAAGCCAAATAACGCGCACGCCCTTGCCGTGTATGGGCTGCACAAACATCCCGTCGGCCAGCATACTCAAGGCGCGACGGACGGTATTGCGAGTGCATCCGAACTCCGCGGTCAGCTCGGCTTCGGTTGGCAGCATCTCCTGAAACGCATAGGTCCCATTAATGATGCGCGAGCGTATTTCTCGGTAGATTCCTTCGTATATCGCTTTTGGCATTGTTTCACCTCTACATTATTCATTTCCGGCTAGGCACGATAGCATTTCTTAAAGTTGTTTAAACCGAATATCGGTAAAGCGACAGGATTTAACCGTTGACGGTTTCTGTCATGTCCAAATCGGTTTCGCTCAAAACTGCCGGTACGACAATCGTCTGGTCCTCTACAATGAATCCATTGTTTAAACGTTTCCCCACGCGCAACGCGCCTCGATATTCGGAAGGCATAACATGCTGCAAAAAATCCAACGCTTTGGCGGGGCAATGTTCGCGCCCGCCATGCTGTTTTCTATATCGGGCCTCATGGTCGGCGTCTCCGCTCTCGCAACGACTGCGGACATCGTCGGCGATCTCGCCGTATACGGAACCCCTTGGTACGCTTTTTGGACCATCATCCAGCGCGGCTCGTGGACGGTCTTTAAACGCCTCCCGCTCCTTTTTGCCGTAGCGCTGCCCATCGGTCTTGCCCAAAAACAACCGGCCCGTTGCTGCCTCGAGGCTCTCGTCGCCTATTTTGCCTACTGCTTCTTTTTGAGCGAGATCATTAAGCTGAGCGGAGACAACCTTGGACTTGAGTACCCGTCATCTTTGACCCCCGCCAGCGGTATCACCGTCATCGACGGCATCAAGACGCTCGACACCGGCATTATCGGCCCGCTGGCGGTATCGGCAACCGTCGTCGCCATCCATGACCGCTTCTACGATGCCAAGGTTCCCGATTGGCTCGGCACCTTCTCGGGCTCCTCACTGGTCTACCTCATCAGCTTTTTTGCCGTGTTTGCTCTTGCCGCTATCTCGGCCGCCATCGTGCCCTCCGTATACGCAATGACCGAAACGCTGCGCCATGCACTTACGAGCGTCGGCCCCTTTGGCGTGGGCATCTTTGTGCTTTTGGAGCGAGCACTCGAGCCCATGGGGCTGCACCACCTGCTCTACATGCCGATCTACTACGACAACCTGGTCATTAACGACGGCATCTACGCCACGTGGAGCAGCTTGCTCCCCATCCTCTCCCATAGCACGCGCCCCCTTAATGAGCTTGCGCCGTGGGCCGGTTTTACCGCCACTGGCTGGGTCAAGCTCTTTGGCCTTCCTGCCATCGCAGCCGCGTTCTACTCCACCGCAAAACCCGAGCGCCGCGCCGGCCTCAGGGTCATCCTTGTTCCCGCCATCATCGCCTCGGTGGTTTGCGGCGTTACCGAGCCACTCGAGTTTCTCTTTATGTTCACCCACCCCGGGCTCTTTTTTCTCTACGCCGTCTTATCGTCTTGCCTTGCCACAACCATGAATCTCTTTGGCATCGTCGGCATCTTCTCAGGCGGCCTCATGGAGATGGCAGCCTTCAACTTTATTCCGCTCATGCGCACGCATGCCGGTGCCTATCTTTTGGCGCTCGGTATCGGCCTTGCCTTTAGCCTCATCTTTTTTGTTAGTTTTCGAGCACTCATCTTGGCCTATGACCTTAAGACGCCGGGCCGCGAGGATCATGTCGCCAATCGCGCGGCAATCGATCGTTTAACGGAAAGCGGCTTTGCCAAAGAGCAATCTCCCAACGACGAGGTCGATAGTCGATCCGATCAAGATCACGTCCTCGCTGAGCGGGTAATTCAGCTTTTAGGTGGCGTTGGCAATATCGTGGGCGCAACCAACTGCGCCACGCGTCTGCGCGTCGAAGTCGCAGACCCTTCCATCGTTGCAGATAACGCATCGTTTGTCGCGGTGGGCGCCAAGGGCCTCATCATTACGGGCAAGACCGCCCAGGTGGTCATCGGCATCTCCGTTCCCCGCGTTAAAGAGCATTTTGACCAGATTATGGGCCTCGAGCCGGGATTTGTGCCCACCACCTCGGCCTCCCCTGCCGCCAGCGCAGCCCATAAGCGCGGCGATATCTGCTTCTTCGATATCGACGGAACGCTCGCCTGGCAAGACCCCAGGCTCGCCCAAGACCTTCCCGAAGACGAGCGGGACCTCTCCCCCTATCCCAACGAGGCGGTTTCGCAGGCAATCCGCGAGTTTGTCGCCAACGGCAACATGGCCTTTATCTGCACGGGACGCACCCTGAGCTGCATCCACCCCAAACTTCTTGAGCTGCCCTGGACCGGCATCGTCTGTCTTGCGGGCGGTTACGCCGAGATCAACGGACACGCAATTCGCGATCTGTCGATGACGCCCAGTATGCTGCAGCGTCTTGCCCCCTACCTTGAGCAATCGGGCGAGGTCATCCGCTTTGAGGGCCTCAACGGCGTCGTGCGCATGAGTGCCGATGCCCCCGATGCTCCCGGATACGCGCGCACCCTGGGCGACGCAGTCACGCAGCTGCAACATTACAGTGTCTACAAGATCTTGATGTCTACATCGCTCGCCAACCACATCGCTCAAGATAAGGCACTTGAGCCGCTGCTGTGCTTTAACGAGCTCGAACTCGAGGTAACCGAAATCTCGCCCCGCGAATGCACGAAGCGCGGGGGCATCCAGTCTGTACTCGACGCCCTCGATCCCCACCACGGAACCGTATACGGCATTGGCGACGCCAGCAATGACGTCTCGCTGATGAACGCCGTCGATGTCGGCATTGCGATGGGCAACGCACCGGACTATCTCAAGGATAAGGCCGATTACGTGACCGACACCGTCGATCACGACGGCGTCGTTGCGGCGCTCGAGCATTTTAGGCTGATTTAGGCGCGCTCCATCAAACGCACGCCCGTTGTCCTAAATCGCCAAAACTGCCGCGCCAAACGCCCTGATGTGGCAATATGTTGTCTGCATATTGCATCAATGCAACCTCAGAAAGAATGCGAGAACCCGTGTCCAGTCCGTTTACCAGCTTTTTAGCCCAGCACTTTGACCAGATTAACGACTATCTGGCCACGTTCTTTGACGGACAGGCGACCTCTGCCGATATCGAGCGCTACCTGTACGCGCCGCTCTCGGCTTTTACGGCCAACGCCGGCAAGCGCCACCGCCCGCTTATCTGCATGCTCGCCGCAACTGCAGTGGGCGGTAGCTTTGAGAGCGCCCGCAGCGCCGCGGCAGCCATCGAGCATTTCCAATCGGGCGCGCTGATCCACGACGACATCGCCGACAACGGACAGCTTCGTCGAGGCAAGCCCTGCATGCACCTTACCGAGGGCACGGGCCTTGCCATCAATTGCGGCGACCTGGCGCTCACCATGGTCACCAAGACGGTTCTCGACGACCCCACGCTGGAGTCCGACGTGAAGCTGCGTGTGCTCCACGAGCTTACCGAGATGATCGTCCGCACCATCGAGGGTCAAGCGCTCGACCTGGGTTGGGTCCGTGACGGGCGCTTTGATATCTCGGTTGATGACTACCTGGACATGGCGACGCACAAGACCGCGTTTTACAGCGGAGCCACGCCGCTTGCCGCCGGAGCCATTATCGGCGGCGGCAGCGATGAGCAAATCGAAGCGCTGCGCGCCTTTGGCCTGCACACGGGCCTTGCCTTTCAGATTCAGGACGACCTGCTCAACCTTGTCGGCACCAAGGAAGCCGCCAACAAGGACTTCCGCACCGACATCACCGAGGGCAAGCACACACTTGTCGCAGTACACGCCCTCTCTGATGAGCGCCACCACGACGAGGTCGAGGCGATTCTTTCCTCAGGCACCGATGATCCCGCGCAGCTCGCACGCGCCGTGGAGATCTTCCAGGAGACCGGCTCCATCGATTACGCCCACACTTACGCGCTCGACCTGACCGCTAAGGCCAAAGCGGCCATCGAGAACGTTGAGCTTGATCCGCACGCACTCGAGCTGTTCCTCTCCATGGCAGATTTCTTTGTGGAGCGCCTTAACTAACGGGGGTTATAAAACCTGTCAGCAGCGTATTTAGGCACAACTTGCTACACTGTTGAGTGCATGTTTATGCATCCCTTTGCGTTGTCTATCCGACAGACGCTCAAATAGTACGAATGGTACGCCGAAAGGGGTTCGTTCATGGAACCTATTACAACGGGCATGCAAGGAGCAGCCGTCGAGGACGTGCAGTCTCGTCTCCTGCAGCTCGGCTACACGATTGATGCCGCCGAAGTCACCGACAAGTACTTTGGAGCCACCACTGAGCAGGCCGTCAGCACCTTCAGGCTCGACAGCGGCCTTGCTGCCGGTCATGCCGTCGATATCCCCTGTTGGAGCGCCCTTGTAGACGCTTCGTATAAGCTGGGCGACCGCACCCTCTATCTGCGCATGCCCAATTTCCATGGCGCCGATGTGCAGGCCCTGCAGCGCGCTCTCAACGTTTTGGGCTTTGCCTGTGGCGAAGACGACGGCTACTTTGGCCCGCATACCGAGGCCGCCCTGCAACAGTTCCAGGAAAATGTCGGCCTGTTTGCCGACGGCATGGCCTTCCAGGACACCTACGCCTACATCAACCGCCTGCACCATGTGTGGGAGGGCAAGCCCTCGGTCACCGAAGCCGAGTCCCGCATCGGTTTTGCTCGCGCCGCCAACGTGCTCGAGCGCTTCCAGATTGCCGTTATCGGCGAGGACCCCATCGCACGCAGTGTTGCGTCGCGCATGTGGAATATCGCCACGGCAACGACCGACAACAGCGGCATGATGCTCTGCGACTCCGAGGTCCCAACCGACGTTGACCTGGTGCTCGAGATTGCAAGCGACGAGCTGCCCGCCGACGCCGCACCGCGCGCCACGATTGCCCTCGCCGAGTGCCACAACCTAGCCCAGCGCATCCGCACTGCCAATGTCGCCGCGCAGCAGAAGCCGGCACGCATTCGCATTGAGCTCACGGGCATGACGCGCTACAACGGCACCTTCACGGCCAGCGACGCGCAGACACTCGCCGTACGCCTGCTCGATGGCGTTTGCGATGCCCTCGCAGATTAGGTAAACTAAACGAGTTGCTTTTGGGCAACACCACACATTGGGACGTAGTTCAACGGTAGAACTCCGGTTTTTGGTGCCGGCTGTTGGGGGTTCGAATCCCTCCGTCCCAGCCAAAGAAACAAGCCTCTCGAACGCATAGCCGATCGGGAGGCTTTTCTTGTGAGCAAGCGGAGGGATTCGAACCCGCAAGGGTGCGGAGCTGAGGAAACGCGAAGCGTTTTCCAGCGCAGCACGCAAGGAGCGAAGCGACGCAGCGGGGCGCGGCCGCCGACCAGGCGGACGCGGAATCCCTCCGTCCCACACCAGCCAAGAGCCCCTCACGTCAAGCAAATCGAGCCAACGCCGCCAAGCGGAGGGATCCGAACCCGCAAGGATGCGGAGCGACGCAGCGGCGCGCGGCCGCCGCAGGCAGACGCGGTGTCGGCACTTGGGGACGTTCCTAAGTGCCGGCATTATAGGAACGTCCCCAAGTGCCGGCTCGGGACTATTTTCGAGGACTCTCCGAAGGACTGTGGCCAAAAAACGGCAAATATGAGTACTGTTACCGTTGTAGCTGCATTATTTTCGTTAATAAAAGAAGATCTTAATGAGACTTATTCGCATCAAGGTCTTCCTTTAATGAACACTTGAGGAGATACGGCAGCTTATCTGCTCGATCGACACGTCAAATCACCTTAAATGTGGTCAAAATTACTGCTACTAAAAGAATATCAGTACTCATATTTGATGTTTTTTGGCCACGGCTCTTTATAGACACACTGCACAGCGACTGGGGTAGTTTTTTTGAGGCACGCCTATCGGCCCCGTTCCGAAAAGCGAGCCGCATGCAACAACCAAGCCACCGCCGGCCCTAGGAGAGCGGGGACACCGGCTTAGGTTTGTCGCGAGTTCCGCACGCAAAGAAGGCCACGTGACATCGATGTTTTGGACGTGGCAGCGAGAGGGGTCCCGGTATGGCAAGGTGACGTGAAACAAGGCGGCGCTGACCTTCTGGTCGCGCCGCCGAAGTTGAACGTCAGATTGCCGTGCCAGGGCCCCTCGTAGCGTCAAGGAGTCCGCCGTTCGGTAGAACGGCGGAATTTAGTTGTTCAGCATGCGGTCGAAGCTTCCCGAGTCGCCATCCCGATAGTCGGCGGTCATCAGAATCTCCTGCGGAATGCGCCCGCCTTCACGTAGCACGTTGCGGAACTGCACGCGCGTGACCATGGGCAGATCTTTGATCGTCGCTGCCAGGTTCTGCGGCACACCCTGGTTGGCAGCCGCGGGCTCGCACTCTCCGCCGGCCTTCACGCGACGCTTATGCTCGGCGAGCATAGCGCGATACATGCCGGCATGCAGGCGAATCTCAACCACATTGGCATTGCGAGTCTGCTCGACGATGCGCGCGCCCTCGCGATCGATATCGCCCACGTAGTAGACGTAGTTAAAGCGATAGCCAATCTCGGCCAGATAATCGTCCAGGGCATGCGAGACGCTCGCCTTGCATCCGCCGCCAAAAATCACGCCGCCCACCTTGATGCCAAAGAGCTTGGCGTGCTTGCGGCCACGCAGCAGCTTGACGATCTCGTCGTAGGTGTCCAGGTTCTCGACCATAATGAACGGCTTGTCGGCTCCCAGCGTAAAGAAGCCCGTAAAGTGCACGGGGCGATTGGGGGCGACCTTGATCGCCTGCATGCTGATGCCCTTTTCGGTCATACGCCTGATCAAGCGCTCACCGTGCTTGCCGTCAAAAGCCTTCTCGTCGTTAAAGATCTGGTAGGCACGCTGGCGGCGCGAGGCAACCGGCGTATCGGCACCTCGGTTCTGCTCGATCCAAGCCTGGATGATTGCGATTTCCTCGGCAATCTTGCGGTTGGACATCTCGTTATGCTGAGTGCGCTGCGGAGCCTTTTTGCCGTCCTTGCCCTCGACCTTTACGATCTGTGTCTGCTGCTCCTTGATCTTAGAGAGCGCCGTAGGCGTAGGGACAACCTTGAGCAGCTGCCTGCCTAAAACGCGGGCAAGGGCAAACGCCGAGACCTCGCCGTGGACGGACGACTTGGGCTGCTGGGCAGCAGTATCTGCTGCGGCAGGCTCCGGCTTCTTCTGAGACTTGCGCTTAGAATCGCCTTGGGAATTGCGCTCGTGCTTCGGCATAGACGCCTGCTTCTGCGGACGATCGAACTTGCTCTCCTTCGCCGGCTGGCGCTTAGGCTGCCCCGAAGAAACCTCGGCCTTCGCATCCTCGTTCTGCGGCGTGGTCTTCTCGGTTGCAGTCTCGACATGGGAACTGCGTCCCCCACGATGGCGACGGCGGCGAGGCTTGCTCGACGCGCCCTGCTCCGTCTGCTCATCAGTAGGCTGCTGGCCCTTGGCCTCGGCATCAACCTCAAGCTGCGGCTCAACAGGCTTTTGCTCGCGAGCCACCGGCTCAACGGCCTTCTCGTCCTGGGTGGTCGAAACCGACTCGCCCTTCTCCTGACGCTTTACGGGATACGCACGTCCCGCAAAACCACGTCCGGGACGGCATGAACCCGGAGCCTTCTTGGCCGGTTCATCGGACGCGTCAGCAGCCTCGACGGAATCCTGGACCTCGCATGCGGCACCTCGCTGCTCGGCCTTAAAGTGGGCACCGCGGCGACGCTTGGGCTCCTGGATCTCAGCATGCTCTTGAGCGAGAGTCGGCTCCTGCATCCCGACGGGCTTTTCCTCGACGGCCTCGGCATCCGTCTCACCCTTTTGAGCAACGGCGCGACGGAAGCGCTCCTGCTGGGCACGGCGCTGCGCATCGCGTTTGCCACCCCCGCCAAAACCGCCGCGTCCTGCCTTGGCCGTAAAGGCACGCACAACATTCTCATCGAGCAACTCATCGGTATCGACATGCTCACGCGGAGCAGCTTCTTCCACAGCAGGCACGTCAGCGGAATCCTCGACGACAAAATCCTCGACGGACTCGGCAGGCTGCTCCTGGGCATCGCGGATCTCGGCATTGATGGTATAGAACGCCGGGCGCCCGTTAATGCCGCTACCCTCGATCTTGGTCACAATATTTGCCGCGATAAGCTCATCGCGCATCGCCTTGGTGTCACATTCCTTATCGACGGAGCGAAAAATTTGCGCCAGCGCACTCGACTTAATCTTGAGCGCCTTGCGGCAAAGCAGGTCGTAGGCAACCAGCTTGGCACGCTCGGCAGAAAGCGACGTCTGGCTGCTCAGACGCTCAGCCAGGGCATCGACATTATTTTGGTTATCGGAATATACCGTCTTGGCCACGGGGCCCCTTTCATATGCACACATATACGTCCATATGGTACAACGCGCGCCCTTATCCATGCAAAACATCTGCGAGAACACTCGAGCGTCACCCGCTTTTGCATGAAAAAAAGACCGAGCCCGCGAAGTCGCGGACCCGGTCTTTCCGAGTCATATAGATGTGACGTTCAACTCGTCAGGTCGACTAAGCCTTGGCGGCCTCGGCGTCGACGGGAGCCTCGGCAGCAGCAGTGCGGCCATACTCGGCCTTGCCCATCTCGGACCACTCGGGATCCTCGTCAGGCATGGAACCGGCCTCCTTGCCGAAGAACTCCTTGAGGCAGTTAACGGCAACGATGAGGCCCAGGACCATCAGCAGAACGGCAAAGACGAGCTGCAGGCCCTTGGTGGCGGCAACGGAGACGGCGGCCGTGGTGGCGGTAGCCGGGATGGTACCGAAGAAGCCGTAAGCCTGGACGGCGGTCATGCAGCCCATGGCGCTCTGCACCAGCGAGGTGAAGGTGCAGCAGAGCAGGAAGACGACGGGCACGTAGAGCATCCAACCCTTGCGGCCGGTGCACTTGCAGAACACGGCGAGGGTGATCATGGTCATGCCGCCGAGCAGCTGGTTGGAAGCACCAAAGAGCGGCCAGATGTTGGCATAGCCACCAAAAGCGAGGGCGAGACCGGGAAGCAGGGTAACGACCGTGGCGAACCAGGGGTTGCCGAGGACCTTCATGTAGCCGGCCTTGGACTCGATGGCCAGGGCATCGTTGGTCTGGGCAAAGAACTCGGAGAACGAAGTGCGGGCGATGCGGGCGACGGCGTCGAGCGAGGTCAGGGCCAGAGCGGAGACGTTCATGGTCATAAAGACGGTAGCGAGCGTGCCGTCAACACCGAAGGCCTGCATACCGCGGGAGATGCCAGCGGCGAAGATCTGGAACGGGGTGGAAGCGACACCGGCGTTGAGGGCGCCGGTACCGGCGGTGTTCATGTCGGAGAACATGATGCCGGCGACGATGATGGCAAGGATGCCGACGAAGGACTCGACGATCATGGCGCCGTAACCGACCTTGACGGCGTCCTGCTCCTTCTCGACCTGCTTAGAAGAGGTGCCGGAAGAAACGAGGCTGTGGAAACCGGAGAGAGCACCGCAAGCGACGGAGACGAACAGGACCGGGAACATCATGCCGGAGGCAGTGGAGAAGCCGGTGAAGACCGGAGCGGTGATAGTGGCCTGACCGTTGACGCCCAGGACGACGATGCCGAGGACAGCGCAGACGATCATGACGATCATCATGATGGAAGTGAGGTAGTCACGCGGGGTCTTGAGCATCTGGATGGGCATAGCGCCAGCGAAGACCAGGTAGACCATGACGACGGCGAACCACTGGAACTTATCCAGGTAGACCGGGAACTGCATACCGACGGCGAACATGAGAACCATGAGGACCACGCCGGTGACGAACTCGGCAGCGCCGGTGAGGTTGAACTTCTTCTGGGCCCAACCAAAAGCGATAGCGACGAAGGTGAACAGGATGGAGATGGTACCAGCGCAGCCGGCGGCATAGGACTTGGTGAAGTCGATGGCACCGGTAGCAGCACCAGAAGCGTCAACGGCCGGGGTGAACATGAACGTCTTGCAGACCATGTCGGTGAAAGCGGCGATGACGATGATGCAGAACAGCCAGCAGAACAGCAGGAACAGGCGACGGCCGGTCTTGCCGATGTACTTCTCGATGAGCTGAGCGAGCGACTTGCCGTTGTTCTTCATCGAAGCGTACAGGGCACCAAAGTCGTGGACGGCACCAAAGAAGATGCCGCCGACGAGGACCCAGAGCACGACGGGCAGCCAGCCAAAGGCCATGGCGACGATCGTACCCGTGACAGGGCCAGCACCGCAGATCGAGCTGAACTGGTGCGAGAACGCGGTGAAGGCGGAGACGGGCGAGAAGCTCTTGCCGTCCTTCATGCGCTTGGCCGGCGTGAGGGCCTCTTTGTCAACGCCCCACTTGTTGGCCAGCCATCGGCCATAGCCCAGATAGCCGCAGGCGAGCACCGCCGCGGCCACAACCATGAGCAAAACTCCGTTCATTACATTTCCTCCTCTAAAAAGAACTTCCTAGACATAAAAAATGAGGGCCGTCGGTTGCGCTCGACGGCCCTCATCTTCATCAGCCGCCCGTTATCGTACGGGCTAGCTGTATGTGCTAACCCGCATCAGATAATTACTACGCTGATAATGTTTAGCTGATGCGTGAACATGTCTAAGAAATCCTCTTCAATCATGATGCGAACGATCCGTGCGCGTTCACATCCCCCAGTGGTTGAAAAGGAGTATGAAACTTTAGTTACCTAAAGTCAACGCAAATTTGTAATGAATTTTCAACTTTTTTTGAAATTCTCGGTATAAAACGCCACTGACCTCGGACTTTACCCTACGACAGTTTTTGCATGAGAGATGCCCCTGAGAGCCGCGGGAGCCGGGCGGCGCATATGAACTTTCCTGCTCTACAGTCCTGCGCAAGACGGAAAGCAC
>OJPV01000680.1_pt1 | contig 16068 bp, 9 predicted proteins | sample 1598581 | NCBI WGS metagenome assembly OJPV01 (sample SAMN03922501, study PRJEB24848) | human gut metagenome | isolation source: stool sample | host: Homo sapiens | place: Germany | collected 2011-11
ATCTACACAAGGAGTATCGTCGGCAGCGTCAGATGTGTATAAGAGACAGCCACTCAATACATCTCTTAAAAATTCTGTTCTTTTACCGTTGGGAACCATAGAAAATATCGCATTTCCTCCATCCATTTCTATTGATTTTTGAAGATCAACTTTCTTAATAAAATAATCCTCTTTGATTTTATCTAAAATAACATCTGCTTTATGAGTATGTGTAATAATAGTTGAATATCCTTGATCATCATCTTGCATTCCTGTAAGCTTTTCAAAATTCCAACAATCATACATCGTTATATCACTGCTTCGCTCTAAACTTTTAAATAAACATGCATGGCATGACGGTCTAGAACAAAGTTCATTAAAATATGCCATGTGCATGAAATCTTTTTCTTCTGATTGATCATCTCTTCTATATTCTGTTCCATCTGAAAATTTAGCATACGTACCAAAATTATGATGTCCACAATATTTACTTCTAAATGAATACTCTTCCAAATTACTTTTATATCTTGCTACAAGATTATCTTTATATATACGCCATACTTCCGGAGAAGCCACTCCGTGACACACAAAGTCTACGCATATCAAATTATCATATTCTTTACCTAAATACTTATGTAATCCTTCTACTTGACAAGGTGTGCCTGTAAATAATACTTTTCTTCCTTGTTTTAGGTATTCTTTTATTTGCTGAAATTGATTACCAATTATACTTTGTACATATTTTGATCCTCTCATATTCACAATTTTAGAATAAGTATCTGTTAAAGTATGCCTCACTTCAAATTTTTCGTCAAAAACAACCCCTACTACAATTCCACCCTCTTCCAAAATATATTGGGCTATTCCAGAAAAAAATCCCCCTGAGGAACTTTGGTCCAAAATATCCCTGTCCATTGTTCGAATAACATATGTGTCCTTACTTGGGTTCCTCTCCGCACATGTTTTCATTGGACAAACAGATATACACTTGTTACATTGTATACATACTGCTTCATTAATTACTGGATATAAGAAGCCTTCCTCATCCGCCTGCATTTCTATACAATTTTGGGGACAAGCATTTGCACATGCTGTGCAACCACTACACTCTATTTTCTGATTCCATATCTTCATGTTTTTTAACCTCATATAAGACTTGTCGTAAATATCTCACAGAATATTCTCTCTGCTGATTTATATTAATTATTGCACGCTGAAAATCTCTTTCTTGATTTGCAGCTACTTGTATATCCCTTTCTCCTTGAAACAAGCATGGAGATAAACTCGTTATAGATAACAAATTATCAATCCTTGTATTTCGAGAACTTTTACTATTTCTACTATATCTATCAAATACAAGAAATTTTTTTTCGTAAATTATAGAAAATATAGATACATGAAAAGAATCACTTAGAACGTATTCTGCATTTCTAATAAGATTTATAAGTTCTTCAGGATTAACTTTCCATAATAATATATCTCCAAACTCTTTTGCATGTATATCATAAGACTCCAAATGAGGGATAGATACTATCTTTAATCCAGTTTTCTTTCTCAACTCATTAGCCCATTTTTTCAATTGTGTATTATTAGACAAAAAATAACAAAATATATATTTTCCTTCGACCACTTTATTCCATTTTAACAGTTCATCCCATTCTGACTTATCTAATAGTAATGTAGGATCAACCACTTGTTCTACTTCTATATCGTTTATTGATTTAATCAAGTCTACTGCACTTTTTTCTCTTACTGATATTTTAGATATTTGAGGGAGAAATTTTTTCACTATTTTTCTTTGTGAATTATTTAAATAACTAACACCAAAACTTGTAGCATATGTAGCAGTATAAACTTTTTCTGGAATCCATGCTAATGTATGATAGTCTATTATTAAATCAGATGGACACCACAACTGATCACTTCCTAAGACAATACCTTGATATCTGTATAAATTATTTTTTATTTCTTCTATATCATCGTATTTTTCGGAAAAAGAAATCTTTGCGTCAACAAATGATTGAAAAGACTCTTGTCTTTCTTTCATAATTTTTCTATAAAATACATCTTTATTTTTATAAAATTTTTCTTCTACTTTTTCTTTTATAGTATTCAATTTTAATAATTTAGGTAATTGTATCTTTACAAAAATTTCTATTTTTTTATTTTTTGATACACATTCCTCATATTTTATTACTTCATTATCTATTTCTAATGTGTTTAGCTTATGTTGTAAAGCTAATGATTGCAATACACTCCCGTAATTTCGAATGTAATAATTACAAATAATACCTATCAAAATATTTCTCCTCTTTTACCTAAACTTATCTTTTTGTATAAATTTTGAAGCTTCTCTACTTCTACTGAGATATCATACCCTGCACTTACTAATACACTATAGTTATTTTGACGTTCCATACAACATTTTAAAATTCCCTCAATCCATTGATTTTCACTATCTATCGAAATCTTTTCTACATTTTGTGCTACAACTGCTTCGTCTGGAACAGAATCAGCTAATATGCAAGGAATTCCGTTTGCCTGTGCTTCAATAGCCACTATTCCCAACCCTTCAAATAAAGACGGCAACACAAAAATATCAAAAGCACTATAATAACTTTCGATATTCTGATTATATCCAACAAATACCACCTTATCTTCTATTCCTAACTTTATAACTTGTTGTTCTGTTTTTTCTCTTAACACACCATCTCCTACTAACATAAGACGATATTTTGAATTGTGTACCAACAATTTACTAAATACTCTTATTAAAAATTCATGATTTTTCTGTTTATCAAATCGTCCAACATGTCCTATTAAAATATAATCGTCACTGATATTATGTTTTTTTCTAATATGCTTTCGATTGATTTCAGAAAAAGTAAATCGTTTCAACTCAATAGCATTTTTTATAACAATATATTTCTTATCATTTCCGAACAGCCAGCCTCCTGCTAACTGTGAACATGCCATGCATATATTAGCTACTTTATGAATATGTCTACGATAAAATTGGTTTACATAATACTTTAATTTATTATTCGTTAATACTTCGGTATTATGAGAATGTGCAATTCTATTTTCTATTCCACATTGTTTTGCTATTTTTAAAATATGATAATTACCAGCGTCTAAATGAGAATGAACTATCGCATACTTATTCTCCAAAAATATTTTTTTTAATTCTTTTTTATTCTTTAAATAATTTTTACTTTTGACGGGTATACGATATATATGAGATCCGTTTTCTTCTATTTCTTCATCATAAACTCCCGTTTCATCTCCATGAACAATAAAATCTATTTGAAATTTATTGTGATCAATATATCTAAAATAATTCATCATATAAGAGGATATTCCCCCTAGATCCATAATCCCTCCATTTATATATATAATATGTATCTTTTGATCTTCATCAATCTGAGAATGACTTTTTTTCATCTTTCCGTCCTTTGCACTTATATTATTAAAATCTATTCATTTTATTTATCAATTAATTCTATATAATTCATAATTTCAAGTTGCTTATCAAAGAACTTTTCATTATATTGAGGCTTTCGTAAACTCCTTTTCTCATCTTTTATTGCCTCAAAAACAGCCCTAACATTTCCTTTTTCTACTACTATACCACCAGACTTTTCTACCGCTTCTATACTCCCTCCAGTACTATACGTAAGAACTAAAGTTCCGCATGCTATGGCTTCCAAATTTACAGTTGGATAATTATCACAATACGTTAAATTCAAAAATATATCTGCCGCTGAATAAATCTCTGCCAACTCTTTAATGCTCGATGTCCTTTCTAAGCCTAAAATATCCGTCGGTATTTCATTCCTCTGCTTTTTTGTTAAACCAACCAATACTATCTTATATTGATTATCTAACATTTTTGATAATTGCACAAAATCGGAATATCCTTTAAAATCATTCCATGCCGTGGCAACCCCCAGCAGTATTATTTTATCTTTCAAATTATATTTTTCTCTAAAATTACTATTTATAATTTTAAATTGACTTATATCTACTCCATTTGGAATTACTTTTCCAGAATATTTGCATAAAAATGATTTTTTCACCAATGACATAAGCCACTCAGATGGTGTAATAATTGTCATATTCGGTATATGGGTAAAAATCTCTCTTTTTTTTTCCCAATTAAGATTTGACTTATCGACTAAAGATTTTGGATACGCTTTACTCTGAGGGCAATCATAACACCCTGTAATCCACCTCTCGCATGAAATTGCATCACAATATGCTGAATGGCCAGTAAATGGCCAACAATCATGCAAAGTCCATATTACTTTTTTTCCGCACTCTTTTAAATATTCAAATAATATCTCTATATTAATATAATATCCGTGAATATTATGCAAATGTATTACATCTGGGCTATATTCTCTAACCCATTCAATGAATCTTTTAGTTGCCTTTTCGCTTCCAAACCCTGCACTATCTGCCAGTCGTGCTTGCACACCATGAAGACTCACACTTAAATCTGATCCAATACGAACCGCATATTTTTGAAACTGCTCTGGAACTTTTTCTCTTCCATATGCAATTTTTACATCATGCCCTTTCGATTCTAAAGCCATTGCCAAATCCGTACAAATTCTGCCTGTACTACGTATACCACACACCACATTAATCATCAAGATTTTCATTCTAATTTTCCTTTTATCCAAAATATCTATCTATTTGATCCATTAAACTTGTTTTATCAAAATGTTCTTCAAAATATACTCGAGAATTATATCCCATTGCATTAATATCATTATCAATTATTTCTTTTATATTTTCAGCTAATCCACCCACATCTCCAATCTCACTGCAAAGACCACACTCTGCTTCTTCTACAACACGCTTTGTCTCTCCAGATGCAGATGCAATAATCGGCATTCCACATGCCATATAAGATTGTAATTTTGCTGGAATTGTTTTCGTGAATAATTCATTATCCATAAAAGAAACAAAAGCTGCATCACAGCAAGCTAAGAACTCTGGTATTTTTTCCTGTGGCTGTCTGTCAATCATTATAAACTTATCTTGTACATCTAACCGATTTATTTCTGCCAAAAAGTTTTCTTTGTTTCTTCCATCACCTACAATTACAAATTTCACATTTTCTAATTTCTGTGCTGCTTTTGGAAGTATTTCCAAACCTTGTGCCTGCCCGATATTTCCAGTAAAAATGATTTTGAACATCTCATCATCTGGAATTTCAGGAGTATATTTCTTTTCTGCAGGACAGTAGAATTCTTCTGCGTATTGTGGCCAATAACTCACTTTATTTTTATCCCTGCAGCGCTTTTGTATCTCTTTTACAAAACTTGGAGAAGTCGCAAAAATATGATCACAATGCTCATATATATAATCCACCATTTTTCCGATTGGCTTCAGCACGAGCGGACTATGAATTCCTGTTACAATCTCTACATTTTCTGGCCAAAGATCCTGCACATAAAGATAATGAGGAATTTTATGCTTTTTAGCATACCACACACCTATCAATGCTTGCGTCATAGGTGATACTTCAAATGTAAATACATAATCTGCCTTGATTTCTGTCAGGCACTTCCAAATATAACCTGAAATTACAAATGACAGATAATTGCAGGCAAGACCAATCGAGTTATTTCCTCTCGCAGTCAACGGAATTCGTACAATTTTTACGCCATTCCATTCCTCCGTTCTTTTATGCGCCAAATCATATCCTTCATAATATTTTCCTTGTGGATAATTTGGAATTCCTGTCAGTACCGTTACTTGATATCCTCTTTTTACCCATTCTGAACAAATATCATTGATTCGAAATGGTTCTGGATAAAAATACTGACTTACTACTAAGATGTGCTTTTTCTTAGACATTTTCTATTCCTCCAGATGGGTACCTTCTGTTAAAACAATTGATTTTCTCAGACTGTTCACCCTATAGTTTTCCTTATATTCACTCATACTCATGTCATAAGAAGAATTTCCAAATGCTTTTATCGTTAATCCTCCTATTTTCCCCGGAACCTTTTCCAACAATTTTATGAATATGCCAACGAATGGAATCATGATAATTCTATGTCCCTTTACTTCCGCAATCATCTGCACCATATCAGACGTATTCGAATATTCTCCGTTTTGTGGGAAGAACACTCCGTGTTCTTCGTTGTCAATCATCAATTTCACAAACTGACACAGATTATCGATATGAAGCATGGATCTTTGATTCTTTACAATTGGAAATACTGGTAATTTGGATGCTAATTTTGCTAATTGAGGATAATTTCCTTTTGATCCTTTTCCATAAATCATAGGTGGACGTAATACTACAACTTTAAAGTTCTCTGCATCCATTTCCTGTATTTTCTGATCTGCCCTCCATTTGCTATCACCATAAAAATTCAAAGGACAAGGCTCAGTTTCTGAGGTAATAAAATTCTCTTTACATCCAGAATATACTATCATAGATGACATAAATATAAACTGTTTTACTTTTGCCTGCCTAGCTCTTTCCACAACTTCTATTGTCAAATCGGTATTGACTTTATAGTATAACTGTTTCTGCTCTTCCGTTACATTTCCTACATCTGCGTGTGCAATTCCTGCAACATGATAAACCACATCATATTGGGAAAAATCTGTGTCTCTCCATGTCTCATCTTGCATATCTAAAGTATCTACTTGATAATGATCTTTATCTTTCAATAACCAACGTTCCACAGCAGTTCCAATATAGCTTCCCTGACCTGTGATCAGCACCTTTTTGTATCCTATGTTTCCCACTGGTTGGATTGTTTTCTCCCCTTCTTCAGAACTATCATTCACAAAGTCATCTCCCATTTTTACCCATCCCTTAATATTGACGAATACGATTGCAATGCTTTCAAAAATGGTACCTAACAGCACCCATCTTTTTACTACAGTATGCTTCTTTTTATCTGATTTTGTTGTATCTTTACGTAAAAATATCCAACTAACAATTCCTGCTATTCCCAGCATAGCAGCAGATAAAGCCCCCATAACTTTTGCTCCGGCTTTAATTTGCTGTGCTGCCTTTTCTGGAGAAATATCTCTCTCATCCTCTACTCCTGCTTTAGTTAGTTCTCCCGTTCCACCTTCTACAACTCCATCTGAACTTAACACAGAACCAATCGTTCCCAAAAAGCACTTGATATCAAAGAGTAAACTTTCTTTTTCCACATATTCCCCATCTAATTTTGCTTTCACAGGAATTTCCAGCTCATCTCTTCCGTTGATCTGTGCCCAGCCTGTCAATCCTGGTTTTACATCATTTGCATGATATTTCTCACGCTCTGCAATCAGCACATCCTGATTCCAAAGAGCCGGACGAGGCCCAATCACAGACATATTTCCGATAAAAATGTCCCAAATCTGCGGAAGCTCATCCAAACTGTGTTTTCTTAAAAATTTTCCAACCCTTGTAATATACTGATCCGGATCTCCCAACATATGAGTTGGCACATCATGTGGCGTACTCATTTTCATACTACGGAATTTATGTATTTTGAAAAATTCTTTATTCTGCCCTACTCTTTTCTGCGTAAAGAATACAGGTCCTGGATCATCTATTTTAATTGCAATTGCAATTCCCGCATAAATAGGAGATAAGACCACTAATCCACCAAAAGAGAGCACAACATCTATGGCTCTCTTAATGTATCTGTCATAAATTCCTTTACTTTTTTTAGTTTCTCCAACTGCTTCCAAATGACCTCTGACACCATCTGCATTCTCTTCATCACTTTCATCTTCTACAAAAACAACTTTTTTCCCAGCAAAAGGATTTTTCTGATCTTTTTCTTTTTCAAAAACGGAATCCCCTTTTTTCTTTTTTGCAATCATATTCAACCCCAAAAAAGTGACTCCTGTGCCAATTGCTGTCACTTTCAATATTTTTCCAATCTTCTTTTTATCAATTGACATATGCCTTACTCCTATATTGCTTTTTTACACACTCTCTTCCCCCAGCAGTCTTTCATACACTTCGCCCTTTTTCTCGCTTCCATGTTCGCCTGCCGGATGGTACGTTGTCACAACTTCAGCTACTTTTTCCCGGATATTGTCTGCATTGATGTATGCCATACCCATTAATGTCTCCAGCTCTTTTAAAAATGCTTCGACTTCAAACGGAATCGGACATCCGATATGGATCAGTTCGTTCCTCGTCTTCTTCAACCCTTCTTCTGCCATCAGCTTCTCTTCATAGAGCTTTTCTCCCGGTCTTAATCCCGTATATTCCACCTTGATATCCACATCCGGTTTCAGTCCGGACAGCTTGATCAGGTTTCTTGCCAGAGTATCGATCTTCACCGGACTTCCCATATCCAACACAAAGATTTCTCCGCCATGCGCATACGTTCCTGCCTGCAGAACAAGACTGACTGCTTCCGGAATCGTCATGAAATAACGGATAATATCCGGATGAGTCACCGTGACCGGTCCTCCCGCTTCAATCTGCTTTTTAAACAGTGGGATTACCGAACCATTGCTTCCCAGTACATTTCCAAAGCGGACTGCCACAAACTCTGTCTTGATATCTTTCGGGAATTCCTGCTGCACCATTGCTCCGTCTTCATCATCTGCATGGGCATACAGAATCGGCAGCTTCTCCGGTGTCCCCTCTTTGATCATACGGTCAAAGGACTGGATGATCATCTCGCACAGACGCTTGCTCGCTCCCATAATATTCGTCGGATTGACCGCCTTATCCGTGCTGATCAGAACAAATCTCTGACAGCCGTTCATCATCGCCGCATAGGCCGTCTTATACGTTCCGATCGCATTGTTTTTGATGGATTCGCATGGGCTGTCTTCCATCAGTGGCACATGTTTATGAGCAGCTGCATGGTACACCACCTCTGGCCGATACGTCTCAAATACCGCATTGATCCTTCTGGAATCCCGAATGGAACCAACCAGGACCACCAGATCCAGATCCGGATATTTCTTTTTCAATTCCTGCTGAATATCATATGCATTGTTTTCATAAATATCAAACACGATCAACTGTTTCGGCTGATACGATGCGATCTGACGACAAAGTCCGGATCCAATGCTTCCGCCTCCTCCGGTCACCATCACCTTTTTGCCATGAATAAACGCATGGATCTCTTCCATATTTACTTTGATCGGCTCCCGTCCCAGCAGCTCCTCCACGTCGACATCCCGCAGAGCGCTCACCTTGACCTCTCCGGTCAGGAACTGATACACGCCCGGCAGGTTTTTCAGCTCACATCCCGTCTCTTTACAGATGTTCAGAATATCTCTTTTTTCCTCTGCCGTAGCACTCGGTACTGCTACAATGATCTTGTCGATCTTATAGCGTTCCACACACGATAAGATATCGTCCCGACCGCCGACGATCGGCACCCCTTCGATGTACCTTCCCCATTTATTCGGATTATCGTCAATAATACAGCAGACAATATCCTTCAGCTCTTTTGCGGTCTTGATATCCCGCAGGATGATCTGACCGGCCTTTCCGCCCCCGATCAGAAGTACCCGCTTCGCTTTTGCGATCTCTTCCGTTTTACGCCGCTTACTTCTCTCCAGTAAAACGAAACGATAGGCAAAACGTACCATCAGCGTCATACCAAACTGGATCACCGTTCCGAAAAAATAATACGAAAGCGGCATTCTGCCCAAAAAAAGCGTCATACCTGTACAATGAAACAAACTTGAAATACCTGTTGCAACTATCATACGTACTAACTCACTATAGCTTGCAAATCTCCAGATACTGTTGTACAGACGTAGACGCCAAAATACGAATAACGAAAATATGACATAAATACCAATAAATTTAAGGTATGCTCCCAAAAATTCCTTTGGGATCATAGAATATCTGCAGTCAAACCGAAACCACAGTGCCAGAAAAAATGCAATCACAATAGAAATTGCATCGTATCCAGCCAGCGCAAGGGAAACAACCTGCCAGTGCTCAACCTTCTTCTTCGTGTATCGAACCGCATTTGCTTTTGCTTGATTCAAACTCTTTCCCACAAAACTCTCCTCCTAAGTGTTACTTATTTTCAAACATTGGATAATATCCTTATCCTCTTCCATCCCCAATCCCTGATGTTTATAAAAATTTCATAAGCATCGTCTATCTATTTAAATTTACTACATTTCTCTACGTTTTTCAACATATAACACCTTTTTATACAATAATTTCCTAATTTTGATAACAGTACACAATATGTAACAAATCCTCACCTGTTTGACATAAAAAGCGCAATAATATCTCCTCACATTCTTTCGTTTTTTATATAATTTTCTAATTCTTCCAAGGACTTCTTTTTTATTTTTTTGTATATATTTTCAAAAAAAGTGGAAGAAATCTCTTTCCTCCACTTTCCATTTAAATATTAAAGTCTTTTTCTGTCAAAATAATGCGGTCTGCATCGTCTGTATTCTTTCCAAGTACCCGTTTTACAAGTTTCTTTGCAGATACCTTCTGGGAATGCGCCATAGCCTCATCCATGATATCTTTTACTTCTGCGACTGTCACTGCATGATCTTCTCTCTGCAGTGCATCGATACGGCTGTACAATGCCAGGATTCCCATCTCGTCGATCCGGTATCCATTCTCCTGTGCATACGTCTGACCGAATGTAACCAGCTCGTCATTTACAAAGATCGGCACTTCCAATCTGCTTGTAAATTTCTTTCTGAATTCTCTATTGGAAGAAAGAACCCGATCCAGCGGCTTTCTCTGCTCTTCCAATACGATCAGCATCTCACCTGTATCCTTTTCCATCGCCTTGTTCAGCTTCGCAACCGTTCTTTCACTTAATTTTCCTGCTTTTTCAATGATCAGCGCTCCGCCGTACAGCTTGGCAATGATATCACTGATCTTCTTCTTATTCAGCGCTTCTCCGGTGATGATCGCAACTCTTCCCTGACGGATCTTTCTCTGCTTCTGGATCGCTTTGACCACATCAACCGCAAGAACCGTCTTTCCGTTGCCTTTGTTTCCGACGATCAGCAGGTTGCCTGTATTGGATGTACCTCTTCTGTTCGTACAGTTGCGGTCCTGCTCCAGAACATCTACCAGCTGTTCGCTCATGCCACGTACCGGAACAAAGTAGGAGAACAGTTTCTTCTGCTCTTCTGTCAGCCCGGCTTTTCTTGCACCCTGTCCAGACAGATCATATCTGCTGTGTACCAAAAATCCTGTATCGGAAATCGATAATGCATCTGCAATCTCATCCATCGGAAGCGGTGCAGTCTTTCCTGTCGCGATCAGCTTCGCAGTCTCTTTTCTGCTCAGCGGTGTCGTAGAACTCAGAATATCCGACTCAACAGGCTCTTCATCCGGGATCTCACGATCGTCCGGTTCATCACTCAGCGTCGGCTTGAACTCTTCCTGCAGTCCTGCTGCAATCGATTCGTAATCGTCCTCATAATCCAGTTCTTCTTCAAATTCCTCTTCCAACTCCTCTGCTGCATCTTCTGTCAGAAGGTCTTCATAATCTTCTGCACTGTCAACATCCAGAGTCAGCTCTTCTGATTCCATTCTAAGCTCTTCTGTTGCTTCCTCCTTATTCTCAGGAGGTGCAACAGGAGTGCTCGTGTGTACCGGAATCTCCTCACTCTCTTCTTCCGGAATCACACCTTCGATCTCATCGATCATCCTCTGGATATCCGGGGATAAGATCGGGCTCTTTGGCTTGCGCTCGATCTGCTCTACATCCTCTTCATTCACTTCCGGAACTTCCTCCGGTTCAACACCGCCCTCTGCGGCTTCCCACTCAGCAAGAATATCATCAATATCAAGTATATCGTCAACCGGCTCGTCTATTCTCTCATCCTCTTTGATTTCTGTTTCTTCTAATTTAATAGATTCTTTTTCCATATCTTCCTTCTCAGCCTCTTCTGCTACTTCAGGTTCCTCAATTACTTCCACATCCGCTGCATCTGCCGTTTCCGGTTCTGCCAGCTCTTCTAATTCTTTCAGGTCAACTTCCTTAACTTTCGTCTCGATCGTCTCCTCAATGATCTCTTCTACAGGTTCTTCGATCACTTCTTCCTCTGCCACTTGATCCAGCAATTCCAGATCTGATAATGACTCAATCTCTTCCAGTGCTTCTGCCAGATCTGAGCAATCATCTTCCCCTGTACTCTCCTCGTCATCACCTTCCACCGGTCCTGCGTCCTCTTCTGCCAATTCTTCGATGTCTTCTTCGTACTCTTCCGCATCCTCTTCTGAAAGTTCAATCTCTTCCTGCTCCTGCGCTTCTTCTGTTTCTGTATGGAAAAGATTCTGAAGTGCCTCGCCAAGCTTCATCGTATCACCCAGCTTCTTCTTCGGCGGCTCCGCTTTTTTCAGCTGCTCTGCCACTTCCTCCTCACTGAGTTCGGCATTCTCCGGCTCTGCGATCTGCTCAGAACGCTCCAGCATATCCTCTGTATAGCGGGCAGCTTCTTCCTGCTCTCTTCTCCGCTTTTCTTCTTCCTCAGCTTTTATTCTGCCCAGATCGATCAGTTTTTCCGCTTCTCTTTCTGAAGATTTTTCTGCTTCTTCCAGCCTTCTGTCATACTTTTCCTGCTGAAGCGGAGTCAATGGCTTGTATCGCATCTTCAGCTCCATAGCCTTGTATACATACTTGCCTTCGCTGAACCACAGAATCAGATCATCACACTCTTCCAGACATTCGGCTGTCATCCCGGCTTCTTCATATCTCTTGGCCAGCTCGTATGCCCACTCTTCGACATACTCTGCTTTTTTGAACTGCTCCAACGCACGGATCTGCTGCTCGATCGGAGCTCTCCGTGCTCTCAACAGGCGGTATCTTAAGATGTACTGATTGGGATCTTTTGGCGCAGCCTGTACGTATTCATCATAATAGTCGATCGCCTCTTCCAGATTTCCAACCTTTATCGCAAGAGTACACAAGCGATATAATATCTTTCTGCTCCCCTCTGTTCTATGATAGGCAGCTCTCAGAACTCCAAAACTCTTACGGTAATCTCTGATCTTCTCATATATATTGCTGACGTTTAACAGCATATTTACATTTCTGACACGCTTCCAATCAATGCTGTCAGCAATCTCAGCGGCTCTGTTGTATGCACCGTTTTCCATAAGTTTTAGCATCTGTTCTGTCTTCAACTTATATTCATACTTGTCCACTATGCTCACCTCATTATACTTAGTCTGTACCCTATAGGTATATTTCTCTTCATTGCCTAGTTTGTTCTAGTTTACCATATGACTCCCGTAATGTCAAAAAAATGCACCCTCAATTGACATTGAAGATGCATTTTACTTTTTATTCAAATTTTTCATATTCTATTTTATAAATCGAAGGAACTATCTCGATTCCGTTCCTGTAAGACCTTTACACTTGTTAATTGATATAGCAGTCTGTCCACTAAGACTGGCTTATATGAAACCTCCTGTTCTTCAATTTAACAATATCTATAACCTAAATCCGACTCGGTATCGGTATCATCCTATCATGAAAGTCCTCTCTTCAGTTATTCTCTCTATAACCTTTCGGCTGCTGCAGTATCATCTGACGATATTCCAACATCCTATTTGATTATTCTTTCTATAACTGGGGGTGCTTCATATAAAACTGATATTCCTTATCCATGTTTCTTTACACATGTTCGGGAACTTTGGCTACATGTGGTATCTATATTCAATACGTCTGTAGATGTCGAATCTTTTCATTTTCATCCAGCTTTACAATCTCTTCGATTTGATCTTTTCATTCACTTTTACTGGATCTTATCTTTCGTGGTAAAGGTCTCTTTTACAGGAACCTGCATCTACCGTACCACTGACATATTGAAATGTAACTGATGATATACTGTCCATTGGACCTCTGCCTCCTTAGTTCGTTTATTTTTAATCTAATAGAATGATGTCTTACGAATAAAGAATCATTCTTTAGTTAAATATCCTTTTGAGATGTGTGATTGTTGTGTCTCTTTTGGATTGACTTAATAATACCACTCCGCCTTTTATTTGTCAATACATTTTTTATATTTTTCTTCAATAATTTTTAAACCATTCTTTTTTGTTTGAATTTTCTGAATATTTAATTTGTATAATATGCGCATTGCGATTGTACACAGATACAGATATAATAAATTTACTTTTTAGCTGTCGTCTGTACAGCATTGGCTTCTTTCTTTTAGAAGCTGTCTGTCTTCCGGCGTTTCGCCAGATTTTCAGTTATTTTTTAACCTAACACAAGAATAAGAAGATTGCATCTACAGAATAAGTTTTTTATAATGGAGGAAAGTACATGAGAAAAAATAAAAAAAGAAATCACCAGAAACACCCTGTCCCGAATCACAAATATAAGGATCGGCTTTTTCGTCTGGTTTTCAATAACAAGAGGGATCTTTTGGACCTGTACAATGCATTGAATAATACCTGCTATGAAAATCCGAATGATCTTGAAGTAAATACACTGGAGGACGCTGTTTATCTCTCTATGAAAAATGATATTTCATTCCTGATCGGCGGGACACTGAATCTCTATGAACATCAGAGCACGTATAATCCAAATATGCCATTGCGCGGACTGATCTATCTCGCCAGGTTATATGATGGATACGTTGAGACGAAAAATATCAATTTATACAGCAGTACTTTAAAAAAGCTGCCGATTCCTCAATACTTTGTGTTCTATAACGGCACAAAAGAACAACCGGATGAGACAATTCTTCGATTGACGGATGCATTTGAATCTGTATCCGATAATCGGCAGCCTTGTCTGCAGTGCACCGCAGTGATGCTGAATATCAATTACGGACATAACCTTGCGCTTATGGAAAAATGCCAGCGGCTGAAAGAGTATTCTATTTTTGTGGATACGGTAAGGATCCAGTGTAAGAAAACGAGTGATCCGAGGCACGCTGTCACGAAAGCGGTGGACATCTGTATTGAAAAGGAAATTCTTCGGGATGTACTGGTGAAGCATAAAGCGGAGGTAATCAGTATGGTTCTGACATCATTTAATCAAAAGGCTTATGAGAAAGATTTATATGAAGAGGGCGTTGAGGAGGGCATTAATCTCGGACAAAAAGAAATTGTTCTCCATATGCTTCATTCCGGCAACTCTCCGGAGCAGATTGCTCAGCTGACCGGAATTGATGTTGAAGTTGTAAAACAATGGATTGAAAAAGCAAAATAAACTATCTTTTTTCAAGGGGCTGCTTTTCTGCTCTGCAGATTGCCCCTTGGTTTTACATTTAGCTGTCGTCTGTACAGCATTGGCTTCTGTCTTTTAGAAGCTGTCTGTTTTCCGGCGTTTCGCCAGATTTTCAGTTATTTTTAACCGAACACAAAAATAAGAAGATTGCATCTACAGAATAAGTTTTTTATAATGGAGGAAAGTACATGAGAAAAAATAAAAAAAGAAATCACCAGAAACACCCTGTCCCGAATCACAAATATAAGGATCGGCTTTTTCGTCTGGTTTTCAATAACAAGAGGGATCTTTTGGACCTGTACAATGCATTGAATAATACCTGCTATGAAAATCCGAATGATCTTGAAGTAAATACACTGGAGGACGCTGTTTATCTCTCTATGAAAAATGATATTTCATTCCTGATCGGCGGGACACTGAATCTCTATGAACATCAGAGCACGTATAATCCAAATATGCCATTGCGCGGACTGATCTATCTCGCCAGGTTATATGATGGATACGTTGAGACGAAAAATATCAATTTATACAGCAGTACTTTAAAAAAGCTGCCGATTCCTCAATACTTTGTGTTCTATAACGGCACAAAAGAACAACCGGATGAGACAATTCTTCGATTGACGGATGCATTTGAATCTGTATCCGATAATCGGCAGCCTTGTCTGCAGTGCACCGCAGTGATGCTGAATATCAATTACGGACATAACCTTGCGCTTATGGAAAAATGCCAGCGGCTGAAAGAGTATTCTATTTTTGTGGATACGGTAAGGATCCAGTGTAAGAAAACGAGTGATCCGAGGCACGCTGTCACGAAAGCGGTGGACATCTGTATTGAAAAGGAAATTCTTCGGGATGTACTGGTGAAGCATAAAGCGGAGGTAATCAGTATGGTTCTGACATC
>OJPV01000699.1_pt1 | contig 15534 bp, 10 predicted proteins | sample 1598581 | NCBI WGS metagenome assembly OJPV01 (sample SAMN03922501, study PRJEB24848) | human gut metagenome | isolation source: stool sample | host: Homo sapiens | place: Germany | collected 2011-11
TATCTCCATAAGCTTTGGAGTTATCTCCCAAGACTATGGAGTTAACTCCAAAGGCTTGCGGAGATAGAACAAACAGGAAGAAAACCCTTAACCATACAGCAAGAAATGTTTAGGGATGCGGATAAGATATTTTAAGGATGAATCTGATTTTAAAACCACACAATTCCTTACGGATGAAAAAACTCCCCAATGTCCTTCTTTAAAAAAGTGAAACAATATATGACAGGAAGATATACATCTGACTATACATACAGGACAGAAATATGAAGTGAGGGCATATATGCACCCAAACTTTTTATGAAAATACAGGCACTCTTGAGAAATCGCAAGCGGCTGCATAAATGAAATTAAGAGAACAACCTAAAATTCCTGAAAAACGTAGTAAAGGCCGCCCTTTTATTAAATCTTCCCAAAGCCATAGATACCCCCCACAAACCACATATATTATAATGTTTATGCAATGAAATACGAAGGATGGTATGGATATAGCATTGCAATGCACTAATCAGCTCCGGATCATCCACATAATCGGAAAACATATTCCTCATCCATCTCAAGAAAAGAATAGTAGCGTGCAATTTATCTTTGTCATGACCGGCAGAGTTACTGATATTTGCACCTTCAACATTCCTCCAACATACAGGCTGCCCCGGCAAAGAAATAACACCCCCCGCATGACGGGCAAAAGCAGCCCACGTAGCATCATCCGAACACCAAGCCATAGGAAAATGAACAAAACCACCCGCCGACTGCCATATCTCCCGACTGAACACGTACTCTACGGCAGCCGAATCTATCTTTCCCTGTAACTTATCTAGCAGCAGCCGGTAACAAGACACACTTCCTTCTTCCAAAGGACGATTGGCACGTATCCGCTTGTTTTCACCATCAATGACAGCTAATGGAAAACGAAAGAAATATCCTCGCTGATGGTGTGGGCGCGACAAAGCCTCCATGACACGTTCCACACCATCAGCCGGCATCAAATCATCATCCGAGAAAAGCCAGATAAACGGCTCTGCAGACAGCTGGATACACCTCTCCCAATGGGCCACCAAATCTTTGCCCCCCATATTTTCGCTAAAGCGATGATACACCAGATTTACCTTATTCTGATAAGATTCCACAATCTTATCCAATCTTTCAGGACTTGCATCATCACCTATATATAACACGAACTCATCTTTATGGGCCTGAACTGCAATTGAGTCGAGCGTTTCCTTAAGGAAACGCCCCTTGTAGGCAGGAATAACAATTGCCAATTTCTTTATTTGCTCCACTTTACAAAGACTGCATATCGTTCAACTTCTTGTAATATCCATTCAAGGCTATCAGTTCATCGTGAGTTCCTCTTTCTACGATATCGCCTTCATAAAGTACACAAATTTCATCGGCATTCTTAATGGTACTCAATCTATGTGCGATAGCGATAGTAGTACGCGATTTCATCAAACGCTCCAACGCTTCCTGAACCAAACGCTCGGACTCTGTGTCAAGAGCCGAAGTAGCCTCATCTAATATAAGGATAGGAGGATTTTTCAAAATTGCACGGGCTATACTGACACGCTGACGCTGACCACCGGACAAACGCCCTCCACGATCACCAATCATCGTGTCATATCCTTTTTCCGTTTCCATAATGAAATCATGTGCATTCGCTATCTTGGCAGCTTCTATTACTTGCTCCATAGTGGCATTCTCTACACCAAAAGTAATATTGTTATAGAAGGTGTCATTAAACAGAATAGCTTCCTGATTTACATTACCAATCAGAGAACGTAAACTGTGGATGGATACATCTTTCACATTTTTGCCGTCAATCAGCAATGCACCCTCCGATACATCGTGATAACGCGGTACCAAGTCCACTAAAGTAGACTTTCCGGAACCGGACTGGCCCACCAGTGCAATCGTTTTTCCTTTAGGAACAGTCAGATTGATATGGTTCAAGACCGGACGCCCTTCTACATAGCTGAAACTTACATTTTTAAACTCTAACTTATCTGTGAAAGCGTCCAATGGCAAAGGCTGCTCCGGCTCTACGATATGATTTTCCGCTTTCAATATCATATCAATTCGCTCCATACTGGCCAATCCCTGCGGAATATTATAAAATGCTCTTGAAAATTCTTTCAAAGGATTGATGATACTATAAAGGATAATCAGATAAAATATGAAAGTAGCCGCATCCATCGGAGCATAGTTTGTATTTAAGATTAAAGCACCGCCAAACAACAGCACGGTCACAATCACACAAGTACCTAAAAACTCACTCATGGGGTGGGCTGAACTTTGCCGGATAATCATCTCGTTCATTGCATCGCGGAAGTCATTGTTTGTTTTAGAGAACCGGGCAGACATTTTGCTTTCGGCTATAAACGCTTTGATAACCCTTAAACCTCCTAATGTTTCATCCAATTGGGACATAATATCTCCCCATTGCGCCTGTGCTGTAGAGGACTGTCTTTTCAGCTTCCGGCTGACAACCCCCATTATCCAACCTGTCAGAGGTAAAATAAAGATAACAAAAAGCGTCATTTGCCAACTTACCGAAAACAGAGTGACAAAACAAACCAAAAGAGCGATAGGATTACGGATAAGCATATCGATGGAACTGGTCAACGAGTTCTCCACCACCGTAACATCCGCACTCATACGGGCTATGATATCTCCTTTACGTTCTTCTGAGAAAAAACTCAAAGGAAGACTTAACACTTTATTATAAACCTGAATACGGATATCCCGGACAATACCTGTACGCAAAGGTACCATGACAGCCGCAGAAGCAAAATAACCGGCAGTTTTCAACATAGTCATAAAGATAAGTATTCCTCCCATCATGGCAAGTGTATAGAACGCACCATTTGTAGCCACAAAATTGCTCACAAAGTAATAGGCATTATTTATGAGTACATCCTTATCCAAATTATGAATATCCATAGGAATGTACTCATAAGACTTGGTATCAATTTTGAACAGAATGTTCAAAATTGGCACAATCGCCATGAACGAAAACACATTAAGCCATTGCGACAGAAAGTTCAGTATCAATGCCCATGTCAAATATTTGCGGTATGGAAGAATATACCGCTTCAACAAACTAAAGAACTGTTTCAGCATAATTATCAATTATATATAATGCCGCAAAGGTAACAAAAAAGAAATAATCACCCAAGATTACCCCACTTTATCCCCTAATATTTGTTCATACACGGCAAGCCTTCTTTCCTGCATCTGTCCGGGGTTATATACTTGCCGCAAACTGTCTTCCGCATGGGTAACCAACTGTCTCTGCAACTGCGGATTACTTGACAAGGCTATGACAGCTTCTGCAAATCCGGCAGGGTCATCAACAATCAAGCAATCTTCACCATCCTTAAAATCAATGCCTTCCACACCCTTTGCCGTCGTTACAAAAGGTACTTTTGACAATACAGCATCTAATATTTTCATACGCATACCACTACCGATACGTATTGGAACAACAGCAACACTGCCTTTTAAAAAAGAGCCCAGATCTTCCACATAGCCTGCCAGCTTCAATTCCGGGTATTCGGACTGCAAACGATTGATACACTCTCCACGCCATTTACCAATTACTTGCAATGTAAACGAAAAATGACGTTTACGCAGATGCGGAATCACTTCGTGACAGAACCATGCCACGGCATCCAGATTGGGAAAATGATCCTCACTTCCCACAAAAGTCAGGCGTCCGCTTTGGACCGGAACAAAAGGCTGTTCCAGCCTGTCACCCACTTGCACCACAGCCGGAGAAGTGTAGATATGGTCTTTCCGTCCTATGAAGTCCTCCATAATTTTACGGTCTACTTCAGTCAGAACAATAACATCTTTATATTTCAATAATGCACTGCGCTCAAAATCCTTTGCTATATGAAACAACATCCTGTCACCGGCAGTCTGTTCCCTGAACAAAGTAATCTCCTTTTCATTACGGATGTAGCGGAGTTCATGATGCACAAAAATAGTCTGTACATTTTCAGGCAACAAGAATCCCAATGACAACAGTTCATAAAACTCTACTTGAATAATATCAAAACCTGAATGAGCCACCTGAGAAACATACTCCACATACCCCTGGTCTAGCGGCTGGAAACAAGAGCTGAACAAAGTACTCTTTCCCCGTACTAAATCCACAACTTCGCCCGTTTCATCCGTCCATATCTGTTGCCGGTTCATTTTACGGGTTACAGACGCATGTATCTTTTGCAGCCATTTATAATAAAAAGGATGTTTAATTTTGGGTAATCTGACAGTTTTAGTTTTAGGAGTATAAATAAAGAAATCCACATTATCCCAAATTTTCTTCAATGACTCTACATCTTGCATACGTCTCCCTGTTTCAGGATAAAGCAATACAGATACGGCCATCTTATGACGCAGATATTCCACCATATTAAAGAAAGCTTGATTACCGCCCGAATCCAGCGGATAAGGAATGTACGGAATAATAAAAAGAATTTTCTTTCTCATACTAATTGAATTTAAACAATAGTCTAATGTCTAATTTAATTTTTAGTTTAATACAGCAAATGCTATGTAGTGTATAATGCAAAGATACAAGAAAGACTGCATACTAAAATGTTAATTATCGTTTCTTTTTAAAAGTTCAACAAAATTCCTGTTTTTTGAAAAAAAAACAAAGAAGCAACTTGTTTATTTACCTGTATAACATTACATTTGTAGAAATAAAACAAGAACTAACTTAACAATAAAGCATGAATGCACTTCCCTTGGTCAGTGTAGTGGTACCTAATTATAATTATAAACGATACCTCAATCTACGAATTCAGAGTATTCTGCAACAGACCTATCAGAATATCGAACTGATTTTACTTGATGATGCCTCAACAGACGGTAGCGAAGAGGTATTATCGGACTATCAAGACCATGCCAAAGTGAGCCATATTCTATTAAACGAACACAACACCGGAAATCCATTTAAACAATGGTTTAAAGGCATGCAATTAGCCAAAGGAAAATATATATGGATAGCCGAAGCCGATGACTTGTGTGAGCTTACTTTTTTAGAGAAAGTAGTTCCTTTAATGGAGAAATACCAACAAGCCGCCGTATGCTTTGCCGGTTCCAAGTATATTGATAAAGACGGTAATGTGCTGAGTTACGACATGAACAAATGGAAATCTGCCATACCTCCATACGCCGTATTCAATGGGAAGACTTATGCCGAACATAACCTTTACTGGCGCAGCTATATAGCCAATGCAAGCTCGGCCATTTTCAGAAAAAGCATGGTAAATGCCCAAAATATGGAACAATGCCTGCAAATGCGCTACAGCGGCGACTGGCTGTTCTGGTTTTATATGGCAATGCAAGGAGACATTATAGAAAGATATGAAGTACTGAACTACTTCAGACAACATAACCAGAAAGTTACCGTCAAAGCTGAAAACAACGGAGGGGGTAAGAGCGAAGATATTGAGATAGTACGCATTATGGAACAACACCTTACCCACCTGAGCAGATACAAACGGTGCATACGAAGGGGAATGCTTTACAACCGCATTGCCAAACTAAGCACAACAGACCGGGTAAAACTGCAATTATGGGAACTCCTCCGGCAGAAATTAAACGGAACGCGGAAAGACGGACGTCTGGAGCGCCTCAACCGGATAGCACGGCTATTCTGTCCTTTTGTTCTGACTATGAAAAGAGACCGCCTTACTCCTTCCCGAGAAATAGGATAAGAAACGGAAACTGCTTGCCCATATTTTCGGGCGGACTCACATGTCTGCCCCTAAAGTGAACAAATTGGCAGCCAATTTTACTTTTGGCATACCCTCTTTTGATATTTCTAAAATTCTGTTTACCTTTGTTGTCAATCATCCGGATTGATTCAAACAAATGCAAACTTTACTAAAACAAATGAAATATCTCCGTTCACTCATGCAGCAATCTGTAACAGCATGTAAGAATCAGGCTAAGCTTATCCAACAGTTTACTCTTTCTTTACTTTACTTATTAATCATACATATAGTTGCTTTACTTTTTTTCTTCCTGTTCCGGCTTGTCCTGTTCACCTCAATAGATTATCAGTTTCCTCCCGATATACAAAACAACTTTCTCATGCAAGCCACTGCATTTATAAAAGGGCTATGGTTTGACAATGTTATAGCTTGCTACATATTGCTGTTACCATTAGTCATTTTATGGATAACTGCTCTCTGCAACTATCACCAAGTGGGTATTCAGATTTATCTCTATCTTTTTCATTCTATTTTATTCACTGTCGTTCATTATTTCGGCAGCCAACATCCCTTATTTCTCCTATTTTTTTAAGACAATCAATTCTTCCATTTACAATTGGTTCGGATATGGAGCCACTACTGCCGGAATGGTATTGGGTGAGACATCGTTCTATTTCCCTATTTTTCTAGGACTGATATCTATTCTTCTGCTGTCAGGAAGTGTACTACGGTTATCTTCTTATTTCTATCATCTCATCAATTCGAAATCTACTTCCATCAGCCCGATAAACCGCCTATGTATATTCGCCGCCGGTGCTGTTTGTATAGGACTTTGTCTATTCGGAATACGGGGACGCATGGGATATAACCCCATCAGGGTAAGTCAAGCATACTATTGTACCGATCCATTCCTGAATCAGCTAGGGGTTAATCCTGTCTTTAATCTACTTACCAGCACACTGGATGATAACCGTAAGGAAAACCGCTATCTTCACCTGATGCCGGAACAGGAGGCAATAACCAATATGCAAAGTATATTGCAAAGAAAAGGAATAGAAGGCATCTCCCCCATTGCACGTGAAGTGAAATGCGCAGCCGTCCCTACACAAAAGAATGTTGTTCTTATTTTCATGGAATCGATGTCGGCCAACTTGATGGAGCATTTCGGATCTACCAAAAAACTGACTCCTTTCCTAGACAGCCTTTATCTGGAATCTCTCAGTTTTGACCATTTTTATTCAGCGGGCATACATACCAACCACGGAATGTATGCCACCCTCTACTCTTTCCCTGCCATCATGAAAAGGAATGCCATGAAAGGAGCAGTGGTACCTGTCTATTCGGGATTGCCCACCGTATTAAAGGATAATGGCTATCGGAACCTGTTCTTCATGACGCACGAATCACAATACGATAATATGAACGCTTTTCTCCGCACTAACGGATTTGATGAAATATATGCACAAGAAAACTACCCAAAGGATAAAGTCGTTAACAGCTTTGGTGTACAAGACGATTTCCTATATCAATATGCCTTGCCCATTCTGAACAAAAGAGCAGAAGAAAGACAACCTTTCTTTACCGTATTGCTTTCTATCAGCAACCATCCCTCGTATGTGATACCTGACTATTTCAAACCACACAGCACAAAGCTTGAAGATCAGATTGTGGAATACGCGGACTGGGCCATCCGGCAATTCATGCAAGAAGCACGCAAACAACCTTGGTTTGAAAATACAATCTTTGTTTTGCTGGGTGACCATGGGAAATTGGTAGGAAGTCCGGACTGTGAAATACCACAATCCTACAACCATGTCCCACTAATGATTTACGGAAAAGGCATCAAGCCCGAAATCAGACAAGAGCCGGGCGGCCAGACTGATGTGGCACCGACTTTACTCGGACTGCTGAACATGAGTTATACCCAAAACGACTTCGGCATAAATTTGTTAACAGAACAACGCCCGTATGTCTATTTCTCCGCCGATAATTTGATAGCGGCTACAGATACAACCCACCTATATATTTATTCTCCACATGACCGGCAGGAATTCAAATATAAGAAGCAAGGAAATGCCTTGCAACTTGTAACAGGGGAGGACAGTACATTCTACGTGATGAAAAAATACTGTTTCTCCACATTGCAGAGTGCGGAGTATCTGGTAAAAGAGCACAAGACTGTCAATAAAGCTACCGGACAATAAGGTGGGACGGGTTTCACCGCCTTGCCTTCCTTAACGGTCATACCCCAACTTCTCCTCGTTATAATCAGAGGCTATGTAGGTAGGACGGCCTTTGGTCTCCTTGAAAATGCGCCCCACGTACTCTCCTATAATTCCCAAAGAGAAAAGCTGGATGCCACCTAAAAAGAGCATGACAATGATCAAAGTGGGGAAGCCGGCCGTTTCATCACCATAAAGCACGGTCTTTATCAGAAAATAAATGGCATAAATAAAACTGGAGATTGAACAGAGCACTCCGCATACCGTGGCGATGCGCAAAGGGGCGATAGAGAAAGAGGTTATCCCTTCGACAGCCAGATTCAACAGCTTGAGAAAGTTCCAGGAGGAATGGCCCATCAGCCTGTCTCCGCGATCAAATTCAATGCTTTTCTTCTGATAGCCTATCCAGCAAAACAATCCTTTTGTATAACGCTCGCATTCGCGCAGACGACGCAACGTGAGCACACAACGACGGTCCAGAAGTCTGAAATCGCCCACATTGGGCAAAATATCAATACGGCTCATCCGCTGAAGTATACCATAAAAAGCCAGAGAGAACTGACGACGCAACCAGCTTTCCTCGCCACGGGTACGCCGTTTGGCATAAATGTCATCATATCCTTCTTCCCAATATTCCAGCATCTGGTCTACCAGTTCCGGAGGGTCCTGCAAATCAGCATCCATCACAACGCAGCAATCGCCGGTGGCGTAATCAAAACCCGCCAGCATGGCTACCTCTTTACCAAAGTTACGCGAAAGGTTGACATAATTCACCCGCTTGTCCTGCTGCCTCAGCCGGCGGAGGCATTCCAGCGTAGTGTCGCTGCTGCCATCATTGACAAACAGGATTTCCCACTCATAAACGGCATTGCGGTTGACAAGCTCTATCAAACGTTGATACAGAGTGGGCAGCATCGCTTCCTCATTATATACCGGAATCAAAAGAGTCACTTTCTTCATATCATTCTTCACTATCATAAAGACTCCTCAAAGATATTACTTTTGTTTGAAAACAAACCTCACTAATAAAAAATTTACCGGAATGGCAATGAGAAACACTGGGATGGGAGCCAACGGACGGGAAAAACCCAACCGCAGAAAGAGATTCAACAATCCGATATGTATCAGATAATTTGTCAGATGTGCCCCCCCGAAGCCAAAAGCTTTCTTCCAGGAAGGAGGCTGCCCGAAAGTAAAATAAGCCGTAAGATAAAAGTTGGCAACAAAACTCAGCACATATCCCAAGGTATAGGCTACATTGACCTGAATGAATTTTTGCAAGACAAAATAAATGCCATAGTGCAGCCCTGTAGCAAAAAGGCCTACCATTACAAATCGCAGGAACTCGGGTATCTGTTTCAGTTTATTCATTTTCATTGATTTAAAATGCAAAGTTAGGTATTACTAAAGAATTATTCGTACTTTTGCGACAGTAAATATAAAAGACCGAAAAATATATGTCAGACAAGAAAAAAGCATTTTGGTTCATAGCCTTACTAAGCACACTTGTAATAATCCCCTTTTTGGGAGAAACTATTTTTTACTCTAAAGGGGAACCGCGCGAAGCAATTGTGGCATACTCGATGTTGGAAAGCGGCAACTGGATATTGCCTTTGAACTACGGAACAGACATCGCCTATAAACCTCCTTTCCTGTATTGGTCTATTGCAGCTATTTCCGCCATTTTCGGAGGGGTGAGCGAATTCTCGTCCCGTCTGCCGTCCGCTATCGCTTTTCTAGCTATGCAGTTCGTGTTTTTCGGATTCGTAGCCCGCTATAAGGATACAAAGACAGCAGTCATTACCTCCCTTTTACTGCTCACTTCATTCGAAGTGCACCGGGCGGCGGTGGCTTGCAGGCTGGATATGCTACAGGTTTCCTTCATCGTCATCTCACTTTGCTTACTATTTCGCTGGGACGAAAAAGGCTGCAAGGGAATACCTTGGACGGCTGTCGTGCTGATGGCATGCGGCACGCTGACCAAAGGACCTGTGGGTTCTATATTCCCCTGTATGTGTATCGGTATTTACCAGCTGATACGGGGACGCTCATTCGGCAAGACTTTCCTTTCCTTATTCGGAATCGGGCTGCTTTCCCTTATTCCATTGGGAATCTGGTTTTATGCGGCCTGGCTACAGGGAGGACAGCCGTTTATGGACCTGATGCTGGAGGAAAACACCGGACGCTTTGTCGGCAAAATGTCATACCCGTCGCATCACAACCCTTTATGGTATAACTTCCTGACCATTATATGGGGGTGGACACCTTGGACATTGGTCTTGCTTATCTCACTATTCGGACTGAAATGGAATGAAATGCACCTGCTGCCCGCAGGAAACTCTTTCACCGGACGCATCAGGAAGGTTTGGGATAACATCCGCTCACAATCCCCCATACAGCTGTTTATCTGGATAGTGATTATCGCTATTTTTGTCTTCTATTGTATTCCTAAAAGCAAACGCAGCGTCTATTTGTTGCCTATCTATCCATTTATGGCTGTACTGATTGCCCAGTATCTGGAGGCGTTAATGCAAAAAGGGGCGAAAGTGTTCAAAATATCGGCTTATATCTTCGCCTCGCTCTGTTTGTTACTCACCGCGGTGTTTTTTGCTGTACGCTGTCAGATGATACCGGACAGCATATGGGGCAACGGACGTCATGCTGCCGAAAACATAGCGTTTATGCAAGCTTTGGAAAGCACGTCCTTTTCTATTTTCAAATGGCTGATTATAGTATTGCCGGTAGTGGCTGCCATCTGTACATTAAGGCTGGTTATCAAAAAAAGTAGTACGGGGTCACTCCTCTATGGAATCACCGGTTGTGTTCTTTGCCTGTTTGTCGCTTTAGACGGGGTATATCAGCCAACAATACTAGCTGTAAAATCCGATAAGCATCTGGCAGAGGATATCAGAAAACAGGTGCCTGAAGGAGTCGTTTATTCATATACAGACAGAATGATACGGTTTTATTGTACAAATTATTATATGAATAACCAAATGCGGAATTTCACACTGGAAAATCCGCAAGAAGGGTATGTCATACTTTCTGCAAATGCACAAGAGGAGTTTTTAAAGAATTACAATGCAAAGTATCAGCTGGAAGAGGTCTTCCATACAGATTACAGAAGTTGCGACTTACGCAATACGGTAATCATGTACAAGTTCAACGAGAAACGGAAATAGTTATATCCGGCAGATTCTGCACCGATTGGGACGCGGACTATATGAATTCCATACTGATTCATATAGTCCGCGTCCAAGTTTTACTATCTGTTCCCTAAATCATCATAAACGGTTTGCAATATCGCCTTACCCTTATCCAGACGGGATTCGTCAGCTTCAGGCTCATCAAAAAGAATACTGCCGGAATTATTATCAAACACCGTCACCCCTGTACTGTCTCTGAATGAGAACCCATTATTGAAACTATAAAAGGCAAAAGGATACTTATAATCACTTCCCAATACATTACGGCTAAACGTAAATGCAGTATGTTCCAGCCCAAGCTGCCCCAACAAAGTGGCTGCCAAATCGGTCTGATTCATAATCTTGTCCACCTGCATAGGCTGTTTTACCGCTCCACCTAACCATAACAAGGGAATATGATAAAAACGAGGCATCGCATTAGACCCCTCACGCGGGTAATAGAAACCATGATCGGGAAGGCAGATAACTAAAAGATCTTTCCATGCGGGAGTCTGCTTCAACCGGTCAATAAACTTACCCAGACATTCATCTGTATAAGCAAAGGCATTGGGAATTTTATCTTCCAGCCGGTGATAAGGAACTTCGAAAGGTTCATGACTGCTAAGTGTCAGAAACGCAGTATGCCAAGGCCCTTCTTCCTTCCGGTTTCTTAACTGATTATATAAATATTCAAAAGTAATATCATCATTCACTCCCCAGGCATTACTGGTCTGTTCGGCCAATGAAAAATCTGTATTGGCTGTAAGACGCTGATAACCGGTACTCAGCAGATAACTCTTCATATTGGTAAAGTTGATATCACCTCCATACAGGAAATCTGTTTTATAACCCGCCTTGGACAATCCTTCAGCTATAGCAGGCAGCGTACGGCTCTTGGCAGGAATTTTCATTACCGATGCCGTAGGCAATCCAAGGTAACCGCTGAAAGTACAGACTGTTCCACGGTCGGTACGGAAACTATTGGCATAACAGTTTGTAAAAAAGATCCCTTCCTTTGACAGACGGTTAAAGTGGGGTGTCACATCAGGAAGACCGCCTAAAGGTTCTACAAAAGCACCTCCAAAACCTTCCATCAAAATAATAAGAATATTGGGACGCTTGGTATTCAGGACTTGAATAATACTATCCCCATCTGTTGTAGGATAAAGTCCGTCAAACAATGCAGCCCGCTTCTCTTCATCAAAGAAATTGAACTCTGATGCAAAATCCTGGGATTTACCCATAGAAGACAACAAACTGAAATCGGGATTGACCGCCGAATGATTCAAGAAAGGTTCGTTGCTGAAATATACTTGCCCTATATTAGAAGTGGATTCCGTTACACCACCACGTATAATGATGAAAAGCACACCTCCTAATAACAGCATTCCCGCAGTTCCCGCTATCCGTTTCCGGGTGGCGGTCAAAACGGAAGGCGTGATTTTCAGCAAGACCCAACTATTCAGGGCTATGAGTAACAAGATGGCAAGAACCCTCAGCAAGATAAATCCGACGGAAACACTCGCCAAAGCTTCCTTCGGTGAATCGATATAAAGAAAAACAGATGCGTCCAGTTTAAATCCCCAGAATGTGTATAATGCCATATCTACCACAAAAATGATAGAAATAAGCGCGGCAGCCAAAATATAATACCCGTAAAGTATTTTTTTCAAAGGGAATTTCCTAAACCAAATACTTATCAGTACCAACAAGAATGGAAATGCAGTAAGATATCCCGCCGTAGCAGCATCAAGACTGGCGCCATGAACCATTACCTGCATATAATCGGCAAACCCGAATCCTTTTTCAATGGAACCATTATAGAGCATGAATAATGGTTTCTGTAGAATAAATATCAGTAAGACCGTAAAAAAGTACAAGCTGATATAAGCAATCCTCTTTTTCATATCTTCAGTTCTTTATTATTTCCGTCCGAAATCAGCCGGGACCTCTCCCCATCGGTCGGTTTCCCACTTCAATAAAGGTGTGGTATATTTATTTTCTTTCAGCCAAATTTCGGCCCGTTCTATCATTTGAAAAAGTTTCTCCGTCTGAGGAGTCCGCTCTAGTTTAGTTTTACATTTCTTCTGTTTCACCCAGCTCAACGCATTACGGCTGTCCGAGTAAACAGGCATACTGATATTCTTCTGCTTCATCAATGCCAAGGCATGGACAATGGCAAGAAACTCTCCAATATTATTCGTTCCATAAACAGGACCGAAATGAAAAACCTCCTGTCCCGTAAGCAAATAAACGCCCCGATATTCCATCGGTCCGGGATTTCCACTGCAAGCGGCATCCACAGCCAGGCAGTTCATATCAAAGTTCTCGGGAAGTTGTTTAGGAGTATCTTCTTTTTTAACAGCATTCTTGCCTATATAATGAAAAGCGGAAGAAGCCAAGGCGTGTTCCGCCTCCTCTTTGGTCTCGAATGACTTGTATTGTGCGCCATCATAACCTTTTATCTGTAGCTGGCAGTCAGTCCAGGAGTCATAAACTCCCGGATTGACACCTTTCCATACTACATAATATTTCTGTTTCTTTGCCATTTACATACGTTCAGGCACTTCAATACCCAGCAAGCCCATTGCTGTCTTCACAATCTTGCCCACATTGGCACTCAATGCCAGACGGAAGACTTTCAACGCTTCGTTTTCTTCACGCAGAATACTGAAATCATGATAGAACTGGTTGTATTCTTTCACCAAATCGTATGCATAGTTTGCTATAATGGAAGGATTATAGTCTGAGCCTGCCTGCTTGACAACCGATTTAAAATCAGCCAGCATCTGAATCAAACCTTCTTCTTTTGCGCTCAGTTCCAAACCTGCTGGAATGATTTCGGGAATAACGATACCTGCTTCAGCCGCTTTGCGTAATACAGACTGGATACGGGCATACGTATACTGAATGAAAGGTCCTGTATTGCCATTGAAATCTATCGATTCTTTCGGGTTGAAAGTCATATTCTTACGTGCGTCCACCTTCAGGATAAAATATTTCAAAGCACCCAAACCAACAATACGGGCAATATTGTCGGCTTCTTCTTGGGTCAGACCGTCCAATTTACCTAATTCAGCAGAAGTTTCCTTAGCAGTTTCAATCATTGCTTCCATCAAATCATCCGCATCCACTACTGTACCTTCACGACTTTTCATTTTGCCCTCGGGCAGCTCTACCATACCGTATGAGAAATGAACCAATCCTTTGCCCCATTCAAAACCCAATTTGTCGAGCAAGATAGAAAGTACCTGGAAATGATAGTTTTGTTCATTACCCACTACATAAATCATCTTGTTGATGGGGTAATCCTGAAAACGTAATTTGGCAGTACCAATATCCTGGGTCATATAAACAGAAGTACCGTCACCGCGAAGAAGCAACTTATGGTCCAGTCCTTCGGCAGTCAAATCAGCCCATACAGAGTTATCCTCTTTCCGGTAGAAGAAACCTTTTTCCAGTCCTTCCATCACTTTCTCCTTACCTTCCAGATAGGTATTCGATTCATAATAAATTTTATCGAAACTAACTCCCATCATCTTATACGTTTCATCGAATCCGGCATATACCCAGTCATTCATCTTCCTCCACAAGGCACGGATCTCAGGGTCATTCGCCTCCCACTTACGGAGCATCTCGCGAGCTTCCAGCATCAGAGGAGAGTTTGCCTCTGCCTTAGCCTTAGCTTCTTCTTCATTCAAGCCTTCAGCCTGGTACTGAGCTGTCAGTTCCTTTACCTCAGCCTTGTAATGCTTGTCAAAAGCTACATAATAGTCACCAATCAAATGGTCCCCCTTCTTACCCGATGATTCAGGTGTTTCACCGTTACCATATTTCAACCAGGCCAGCATGGACTTACAGATATGGATACCACGGTCATTCACAATATTGGTCTTGACCACCTTATTGCCATTTGCCGTCATGACATTTGCCAAGGCATTTCCCAACAGGTTGTTACGGACGTGACCCAGATGAAGCGGCTTGTTTGTATTGGGAGAAGAATACTCAATCATCACCAACGGAGAGTTTTCCGTAGCCTTTTCAATACCGTATTCGGGAGCAGCCTGAATAGAATTCAAAAGTTCAATCCAACAATCCGAAGCAATTGTCAAATTAAGAAAGCCCTTCACTGCATTGTAGGCTGAAACCAATTCGGGAGCATGCTCTTTCAGGTATCCGCCTATTTCCTGTGCGGTCTGTTCAGGAGCTTTCTTGGACATTTTCAGAAAAGGGAAAACAACCAAAGTAAGATGTCCTTCAAACTCTTTCTTAGTCTTTTGCAGTTGTACCATTTTTCCGGGTACATCCTGTCCGTACAACGTTTTGATAGCGCTGATAATGGACGTGGTGAGTTTTTCTTCTATATTCATAATATGTACGTACACTTATTTGTTATTG
>OJPV01000702.1_pt1 | contig 15468 bp, 8 predicted proteins | sample 1598581 | NCBI WGS metagenome assembly OJPV01 (sample SAMN03922501, study PRJEB24848) | human gut metagenome | isolation source: stool sample | host: Homo sapiens | place: Germany | collected 2011-11
GGACAAAGAGCCGAGATATGTTGACCTTTCTTACCGTGATCAGGACACACCAGTCATTACTTATGATGAGAAATGGCAGAATGTCCGTCAGAAAGTAAAGGTTACGGTTCTGAAGAAAGAAAAAGATACAGAACGTGTCCTTGCAGGTGGTGTCTTCGGTCTTTATACCAGTGAAGATATCAAAAATGCAAAGGGTGAGGTACTCCTTGAGAAGGACAGTCTGATCGAGCAGCGAGTAACGGATGAAAAAGGACAGATTACTTTTACGGCAGATCTTCCGGTAGATGGAAAATATTATGTGAAAGAGATCTTTGCGCCGGATGGATTTGTTACAACAGAAGAAGTACAGGAATTTACCTTTGAATATGCCGGAGAAGACCAGACAGAAGTAAGCTACGATTTTACGTTTGAAAATCAGCCAACCACAGTGGAGCTGACAAAAACAGACCTGACAACAGGCAAAGAACTTCCAGGTGCACACCTGAAAGTAACGGATTCAGATGGCAATGCAGTAGATGAATGGACTTCTACGGAAGAATCCCATGTGATCAAAGAACTGGTTGTTGGTAAGAAATACACCATGACAGAGACAAAACCGGCAGATGGATATGTCACTGCAGAAAGTATTACTTTCACAGTAGAGAATACAGCAGAGGTTCAGAAGCATGAGATGAAAGATGATGTGACAAAAGTAGAGATCAGTAAGACTGATATCACAGGAGAAACTGAGATTCCAGGTGCGAAACTGACGATTCTCGATAAGGATGATCAGGTAGTAGAGAGCTGGACTTCCACAGAGGAAGCACACTATATCGAAAAACTGCCAATCGGTAAATATACCTTACGTGAAGAGCAGGCACCGAAAGGATATCTTCTGACAGCCGATGTGACATTTGAGGTGAAAGATATCGGAGAAATCCAAAAAGTGGCTATGAAAGATGATACTGCCAAGGGAAAAGTGATTCTCAATAAGACAGATAAATCATCAGGAGAACCGCTGAAAGGGGTAGAATTTGAACTCCGTGACAGTAAAGGAAAAGTTCTGGAAACCTTAAAGACAGATGCTGCCGGTCATGCAGAAAGCAAGCTGTATGAGATTGCCACATTTAAGAATGGCAAATATGATACCGCTATCAAGTATTATCTGGTGGAAACAAAAACACTGGATGGATACACGCTGGATCAGACCAAGCATGAAGTGACATTTTCTTATGTGAATGACAGTACACCAGTTGTGGAAGTTACTTTCAGTCTGACAAACGAGAAACCGGAAGTTCCAGAAACACCGAACACACCGGAGACACCACAGTCCCATGAAGAGACGAAGATATCAAACGCACCGAAAACAGGTGACAGCACAAATATCTGGCTGCCGCTCCTGCTTCTGGTAATCTCCACAGGAGGTATAGCAGGACTTTATATCAGCAGAAAAAGGAAAACCAAATAAGGAAACCAAAACCAATGGTTATGATTGGGAGCTTCTATGTGAGGCTCCCTTTTTCATACAAAAAATCACAGAAAGGAACAGAAAACTATGATGAAAGCAATGGAAAAAAGACAGGAAGCAAAAAAGAACCAGGAGAAAACTTTAAAGAGAATGATGGCTTATCAGAAGAAAGCCGAGCAGATGGTCAGCAGAAAAAGAATGAACCATCACATGATCAGAAAGGGGTAAAAGCGTATGATGAACAGAAAAGAATTTTATGAATATGTCAAAGACAATGTAAAGGAGTATCTGCCAGAGTCTTACAAGGACGCAGAAATTACACTTCAGGAAGTAGAAAAAAATAATGGATTGAAGCTTACTGGCATTACAATTCCAAATGGAGACCAGAGAATCGTACCGAGAGTCTATCTGGATTCCTTCTACCTGGAATATGTGATTGGAAAAGATGTGGATTCTTGTGTTGGCGATGTGGTTGATATGTATATTGAAGCACAGGATAAAGCAGAATTTATTAAAATGGGAGTACCTGACATTTTCGATTATGAGAAAATGAAGGATAAATTGCAGGTGAGAATCTGTGACCGAGAATGGAATGAAGAACACCTGGCAGATAAAGTGGTTACAGAACACGGAGATTTCGATGCTTATTATGCAGTAAATCTGCAAGAAAATGAAAATGGAATCGGCAGTATTCCGGTAACTATTTCGCTGATGAATGAATGGGGAGTATCTGCCGAACAGATTCAGACAGACGCAATGGCGGCAGACCAGAATCGTGGTGTTGTTCTGATGGACATGAATGAAATGGTAAAATCTATGATTTTCGGTGGAGAGCCGGAAAATCTTCTGCATGAAAAACTGGATATTGAAGCAATCGAAAATCCAATGTTCTGTCTGACAAATACACAAAAAATGAATGGCGCTTCACTGTTATTGCAGGAAGATATTCGTAAGCAGATTGGCGAGTGTCTTGGCAGTGATTATTTTGTTCTTCCATCTTCAATTCATGAGGTGCTGATTCTTCCAGATAATGGGATGCTTGAAGTACCAGAATTAAATGCCATGGTAAAAGAAGTCAATGAGACACAGGTGGAAAGACAGGAACAGCTTTCCGATAAAGTTCAGTTTTGCGATGGGAAAACGGCAGTTATGGAAAATGCGGAACGCAGAGAAGCACGTATTGAAAAAGCAAAAGAAGCAGAAAAAGCTGAGACAAAAGCGGCTTCAAAGGGTGGAATCCATGGAAGACTGGAGAAAGTCAAGGCAGAGATCAAGGCAAAAGGGGCAGATACAATCCCAAAGGATAAGGCGAAAGACCTTGCCACAGTATTATAACGAGAAATAACGATAATTTAAGGGGACTGTGTTGAGCAGTCCTCACTTTTATATAGTAGGAGGCGAAAAGAATATGGATTGGTGTTTATATGGTGATGACAAACGAAAGGAAATGGATAGAGATTTAAAACCGGAATATCTTTTGGATGACTTGCGGAGATATCAGGATGTATTTGGCGAAGAGTTTGGTGTAAAAGAGCTTCTTATGCTGGAGGACATCCGGGTAAAGGCTATGATTGCCGGAGCACTTGCAGATATGCCGGAATTTCTTATTGATCAGATTGGAAAAGCAAATAATAGTAGTACTTTTCCTTCTGTGACAAGGGCAGTAGAGAGAATTGCCGATGTTATAGAAGAAAAGTGGCAAGAAGAAAGGGAGTAGCACATGGCAAATAAATTATATGCAATGGAACAGCTGACGGAAGAGGTGGCAAAAGATGTAGCTGCCAGTCCGCAGGAATGGATGCGGTTCCTAAACACTGCATCCAGACTGTACAAATACACTTTTCCAGAACAGCTTTTAATTTATGCACAGCGACCGGAAGCAACTGCCGTAGCATCCATGGAAATCTGGAATCAGAAGATGTACCGTTGGATCAAAAAGGGATCTAAGGGGATTGCCTTGATTGACAATACTTCCGAACCGAAAACAAAACTTCGGTATGTATTTGATGTGCAGGACACTTATAAAGTGCGGAATCTTGGAAAGGATCCTCAGTTATGGAATCTTCCAGTAGAAGGAGAGCATCTGGTGGCAGATTATCTGCAGGAGCAGTTATCACTGGAAGATACAGAAGGAGGACTTGCTGAAAGTCTGCATCAGGCAGCGAAGGAGAGTATGCAGGAATGGCTTCCAGATGCATTGGAAGAACTGAGACTGGACGTAACAGGAACATTTTTGGAAGAACTGGACGAACAGAATCAGGAAGTAGAATTTCGGGAACTGATGACAAATAGTGTCTGGTATGTATTACTAAACCGGTGTGGACTGGATGTACAGGAATATCTGGATGTAGAGGATTTTCGGCATATTACGGACTTCAATCAGCTGAAAGTATTAGGACATCTGGGAAGTGCAGTCAACGAGATCAGCAGACCAGTCCTGATGCAGATTGGACGATATGTTCTGAATGATCTGGAAAATGACCTGAAAACGGTTGCAAAAGAAAAAGAAGTAGTCTATAATGAATTTAACACGTTAATTCGTGAAAGCAATACGGATAACACAGAAGATAGAGAAGAAAAAAAGGAGGAAACAGACTATGAGAGAGATCAGTTACAGCCAGAACGGAGAGTATCAGATTCCAGATATCAGCCTGGAAGAGACGAGAGGAACCATCGGGAAGTATGGAATGATGAGGAAAGAGTATCTGAGAAACCACAAGGTAGCCAGGTTCAACATTCTGACACTGCAGAACCGTCTGGACAGTCATCTGATGGAGATCGACAGCCAGGCAAGACAGAGAGTAGACGACCTGATGAACGAACTTCTGGAGAAAGATCCGGCACCGGACAAGATGGCAGACACAATGGCGTGGACCAGACACATGAACCAGATCAAAGCACAGGCAGAGGAACTGGTAATTCAGGAGATTATTTACAGTTAAGTCTGTTCCCAACAGAAGAGGAACAGTTAGGAGAAATAAGGAAAGCGGCAGCTGCATTAGAACAGTCAGCCGCTTTCCTTATTTCCGATGAAGTGATAGATGATATTCTCCGCACGGGAAGCGGACAGAAAAATACACTGTTTCATATTACAGCAAGATTGATTGAAGGTCTGGATAATGAAGAAATGCGGAACTTTCTGAAGAATGAATATGGTACCGGTGGCAAAGGATTTACCATAGATGGACAGAAAATCAGTATCTGGTATGACAATGATGGTATCCGCATCCGACGAGGAGAATCTGCCAGAAGGAACTTTGACCGCATGGTTACGTGGGAAGAAGCAGCGGACAGAATTCGGGATATGTATGAGGATGGAAATTACGTGGATAATTTGATTTCCAACAATGCCATTGAACAGGAGCAGGAAGAAATGACCAATCTTCTTGCACTCCATTTTCGGGATACCTGCAGAAACTGGGAAAAGAACCAATCATATTCAGACTGGCAGGATGTAGTGAGTGGAGCATGGACAGATCAAGAGAAAGCAGATGCGATTGTCTATCGTTTTGAATGGCTGCAGAAATATATGGATGAGAATCCGGGAGATTATTACCGCTGGGAGATTCAGCATAATCCGGAATATTTTCAGCGTTTTCAAGATTTACAGAGGGAGCGTTCCTGGGTAGACCAGAAATTTACAGTCGAACGTCCTGCACTTTCCTTTATTACACAAGACGAGATAGATGCCGTCCTGAGAAGAGGCGGCATTACAGCTGGAGGACGTAACAGAATTTATGAGTATTTCATGGAACACCATGATATGAAAGATGCAGCTGAGTTCCTGAAAAATGAATATGGAACAGGTGGTTCTTCACCAGGAATACCAGGAGCAGATGCTTCAGACGCATCCCATGATGCAAAAGGATTAAAGCTTGCGAAGGGGAAAATTGGCAACCCGGAAGTAGAAGTTTTATTAAAGTGGAATAAGGTTGCAGAACGTGTTCGCCAGTTAATCCGCACAGATGATTATTTGTCACCGGAAGAAATGGAAAAGTACGAAGAACGACAGGAAGCACAAAGACTGGCAGACTTGGAAGAAGCACAGCAGATGTTAGGAGAACAGCTGGATCAGGATACTTTGACAGCGGAAGATATAACGGATCTGCGATTAGTTGATTCAGAATATATGTCCGGTACCAGAACAACAATCCATGATTTTGATTGTAAAGTTAAGGGAGAAACGAATCGACTTCAATACACATTAGAATATCATGATGATGGAGAAGGTTTCACGATTCATACGGAAAAAGATGATATTTGGAATCGAATGTCAACACAAGAATTGGAACGTTTGGATGTAAAACTTGGACAAGAAGTACTTTATTATCATTATCACAACAAAACAGTAAATGCGGATACCTTAGATGAATTACGGGAAATCAGGGAAGAAATTATGGAGGAAGAGTCCTCGTATTTTACTGCTATTTCTCAACGTGTGTGGACAGATTATGATAAAAAAGAAAAAGAATTATCGGGAGAAGCTGAGGTATCGGAAGAAAAAGAATCTTTGGAAGAGATTAACGGAATAGCAGAACCGATTCAAGCAACGAACTTCCGCATCACAGATGATGAACTTGGACAGGGAACACCGAAGGAGAAATTCCGAGCCAATATCATGGCTATCCAGTTGTTAAAGAAATGTGAGGATGAGAATCGCAATGCGACATCAGAGGAACAGAAAATCTTATCCAGGTACGTCGGCTGGGGAGGTCTTGCAGATGCATTTGATGAGACAAAAGCTGCATGGGAGACAGAATATCTGGAATTAAAGACGGTTCTTACACCAGAGGAATATGCTGCAGCCAGAGCTTCCACCTTAAATGCTCATTATACACAGCCGATTGTGATTGAAAGTATGTATCAGGTGTTGGAGAATCTGGGATTTACAAAAGGAAATATCCTGGAGCCGTCTATGGGAGTCGGGAACTTCTTTGGAATGCTTCCAGAGAATCTAAATCAGTCCAAACTCTATGGTGTGGAACTGGACAGTATCAGCGGTAGAATTGCAAAGCTGCTCTATCCAGATGCCAATATTCAGATCAAAGGTTTTGAGAAGACAGATTATCCTAATGATTTTTTTGATGTGGCGATTGGAAATGTGCCATTTGGTGCATACAAGGTCAATGACCGTCAGTATGATCGCTACAATTTCATGATCCATGATTACTTTCTCGCCAAGACGATAGATCAGTTACGTCCAGGTGGTGTGGCGGCACTGATCACAACAAAGGGAACTATGGATAAGGCGTCACCGGAAGTCCGGAAATATCTGGCAGAGCGGGCAGAACTGTTGGGAGCAATCCGACTGCCGAACACAGCTTTTAAGGCAAATGCGGGAACAGAAGTCAGTGCTGATATCTTGTTTTTCCAAAAGAGGGAAAGCCTTACGAAAGAAATGCCGGAATGGATAAATCTGGATAGTGATGTCAATGGAATTACGGTCAATCAGTATTTTGTTCAGCATCCGGAAATGATTCTGGGTGAGATGAAAGAAGTGTCCGGTCCGTATGGTATGGAAACAACCTGTGCTCCAATGGAAGGAGCTGATTTGGAATTACAGTTACAAGAAGCTGTGAAACACATTAAGGGAAGCATGGCACCGGCAGTAGATGTGGAAACAGAACTGGATGAGATGCCAGAGAGTATTCCGGCTGATCCGAATGTCAGAAATTACAGCTATACGGTGGTAGATGATCAGGTATATTATCGTGTCAACTCTTTGATGAATCAGGTGAAAATGCCTGCGGCCACTGCAGAACGTGTAAAAGGCATGGTTGCAATCCGTGATACCGTTCGTGAGCTGATCGCCATGCAGATGGAAGAATTTGTCACAGACGAAGAATTCCAAAAACAGCAGGAAAAACTGAATCAGGTGTATGATACCTACACAGCAAAGTATGGAGTTATTGGAAGTAATGCTAATAAACGGGCATTTTCTGATGACTCTTCTTATTGTCTGCTGTGTTCCCTGGAAGACTTGAATGAAGATGGAACATTGAAGCGGAAAGCGGACATGTTCACCAAACGAACCATCAAAAAGGCGGTTGCTGTGACAAGTGTGGAGACAGCCACAGAAGCACTTGCTCTGTCTTTAAATGAAAGGGCTAAAGTAGATCTCCCATATATGGCACAGCTGACCGGAAAGACCGAAGAGAAAATTACAGAAGAGCTGGTTGGAGTTATCTTCAAAAATCCACTGACAGACCAGTGGGAAAGCGGAGATGAATATCTCTCCGGAAATGTTAGGGATAAATTAAATACTGCGAGAACTTTTGCAGAGAATCATCCGGAATTCACATCGAATGTGCGTGCACTAGAGGCAGTTCAGCCGAGAGATCTGGAAGCATCGGAGATTGAAGTGCGTATTGGAGCTACCTGGATTGAACCTTCGGATTATCAGGATTTTATGCAAGAAACATTGCATACACCATGGTATTTGCTTCAGAAAGAAATACAGGTGAAATTCTCTGAGGTAAATGGTGAGTGGAGGATTACAGGAAAGAATGCCGACAGTCCCAAAAATGCGTTTGCCTATGCAACGTATGGAACTGAGAGAGCAAATGCCTATAAGATTCTGGAAGATACCCTGAACCTGAAAGATGTACGCATCTATGATAAGAGTGTCAATGAAAATGGTGATGAGATCCGTGTCCTTAATAAGAAAGAAACCATGCTGGCATCACAGAAGCAGGATGCCATGAAAGCAGCATTTAAGGACTGGATTTTTAAAGACCAGCAGAGACGGGAGAGGCTGGTAAAAGTGTACAATGAACGATTTAACAGCATCCGTCCACGTGAATACGATGGCAGTCATTTAACTTTCCCAGGAATGAATCCGGAAATTGAACTTCGCCCACATCAGAAAAACGCTGTCGCACATCAGCTTTATGGAGAGAATGTGCTTCTTGCTCATGTAGTAGGAGCTGGAAAGACCTACGAAATGGTAGCGGCGGCAATGGAGAGCAAACGCCTGGGATTATCTCAGAAAAACCTCTTTGTCGTTCCAAACCATTTGACGGAGCAGTGGGGTGCAGAATTCCTGCAGTTATATCCGGGTGCCAATATCCTGGTAGCAACCAAGAAAGATTTTGAACCGGCAAACCGGAAAAAGTTCTGTGCCAGAATCGCTATGGGAAATTACGATGCTATTATTATCGGTCATTCTCAGTTTGAGCGTATTCCAATCTCTGATGAGCGGCAGGAAGCTATGCTGCGGAAACAGATTGATGATCTGGAAATGGCAATCCAGAGTGCAAGGTATGAACAGGACGGCGGGCGTTATACCGTCAAACAGATTGAAAAGACCAGAAAAACATTGCAGACAAGATTGGAAAAACTGAATCAGAAGGAGAAAAAAGATCAGGTAGTTACGTTTGAAGAACTGGGCGTGGATCATTTGTATGTAGATGAAGCACACAGCTATAAAAATGCGTTTCTCTATACAAAAATGAGAAATGTAGCCGGGATTGCACAGAATGAAGCACAGAAATCCGCAGATATGTTCAATAAATGTCAGTATCTGGATGAGATTACCGGAGGGAAAGGCATTACCTTTGCTACAGGCACACCAATCAGCAACAGCATGACGGAATTATATGTTATGCAGCGGTATCTGCAGAACAGCAAATTACAAAATATGGGACTTGGATTGTTTGATTCCTGGGCTTCCACTTTTGGAGAAGTTGTCACGAGCATTGAACTTGCACCAGAAGGAACAGGATATCGTGCAAAGTCCAGATTTGCAAGATTTTATAATATTCCGGAACTGATGAATATGTTTAAGGAGATTGCAGATATCAAGACTTCCGATCAGTTAAAGCTTCCTGTGCCGGAAGCGGAATATGAAACAGTGGTGCTGAAACCAACGGAACAACAGAAAGAAATCGTAGAAAGTCTGGGAGAACGTGCAGAAGTTGTCAGAAACGGCGGGGTAGATGCCTCGGTTGATAATATGCTGAAAATCACTAATGACGGAAGGAAGTTAGCACTGGATCAGCGTTTGGTGAACGAACTATTGCCAGATAATCCGGAAAGCAAAATAGCAGTTTGTGCAGAGAAAAGTTATGAAATCTGGAAAGATACTGCAGCACAGAAATCCGCACAGTTGATTTTCTGTGATTTGAGCACACCGAAAGGCGATGGCAGTTTCAATGTTTATGATGACTTGAAGCAAAAACTGATGGAGAAAGGTGTACCGGAAAAAGAGATTGCTTTTATTCATGATGCAAATACAGAAGCAAAAAAGACGGAGCTGTTTGGAAAAGTGAAATCCGGGCAGGTTCGTTTTTTGATTGGTTCGACAGCAAAGATGGGTGCCGGGACCAACGTGCAGGATCGTCTGATTGCGTTGCACCATCTGGATATTGGCTGGAAACCATCTGACTTGGAACAGAGGGAAGGGCGTATTATCCGCCAGGGAAATCATAATAAAAAGGTTCATATCTTCCGATATGTAACAGAATCCACATTCGACAGCTACATGTGGCAGCTGATCGAGAACAAGCAGAAATTCATTTCCCAGATCATGACCAGCAAAGCACCGGTCAGAAGCTGCGAAGATGTGGACGAAGCGGCACTGTCCTATGCAGAGGTTAAAGCACTGGCAACTGGAAATCCAGCAGTAAAGGAGAAGATGGCACTGGACGTGGATGTGGCAAAGCTGAAACTTTTAAAAGCCAATCACATGAATAACCAGTATCGTTTGGAAGATGATATTGTAAGGAATTTTCCGCAACAGATTGCAAAACTGACGGAGATTATTGACAGCTATAAGGCAGATATCGCTCATTTTTCTGAGCATAAAATTACAGATCCAGAGCAGTTTTCTATGGAAATCAGTGGCAAAGTGTTCACAGAAAAGAAAGAGGCAGGAGCGGCTCTTCTGGCGGTCTGCAAAGACATTAAGTCTGTAGATGCAGCTATGGACATTGGAAGTTATCAGGGATTTAACATGAGAATCCAATTCGACAGCTGGAGCAAAGAGTTTATCCTGTCTGTAAAGCATGAATCGGTAGCTAAAGTTCGGTTGGGAGCCGATGCCCTGGGAAATATCATTCGTATCAATAATCTTTTAGAAAGTTATCCGGAAAAACTGGCAGAAGCAGAACAACGGCTGGAAACGGTACAGGAGCAGATGACAAATGCCAAAGAGGAAGTCGGGAAGCCATTTCCAAAAGAAGAGGAGTTGAACCAGAAACTGGAGCGACTGTCAGAGTTAAATGCACTTCTCAATATGGATGAGCGGGAAGATACAGAAACAGAGCAGTCGGAATCAAAAGAGAAAGAAGAAAGACCGGCACGAGGTTCTATTCATGAGAAACTGCAGATTTATAAAGAAAAGAGTCAGCGGGAAAGTGAAACTGGCAAGGAAACCAGAAAACGGGACTTCGGTCTGGAATAAATAAACAGGAAAGATGGCATAATTTGGTAGAAGAAGGTTCTGCCGGTTATGCCTTTTTTTAGAACACAGGAGGAATTTATATGGCGAGAAATATGATAACAGGAAAAGAAACGCAGAAAATGCAGGAATTTACGCAGGAACAGATAGACCGTGCAGAACACATGGGAATAGCGCTTCCAGTAGATGTAAAAGAACAGATTTTTGAATATGCAAATCTGATTGGCGAGGAAGAGAAGGTAAGGACGTTGGTAAAAAATCTGACAGATGCAATCAATCAGGCAGATGAAGATAAAGTAGAGGAACTTCTGGATGATGCAAAAATGGATATTCAGGACCTACCAGATCCAACCATAGGTAAGCTGGAATTACGTGATTATGGATACATAGCAGAAGACATGGTGCCGCTCAGAAAAGAAGCAGCTTTGGATTATCACAGAATGGGTTCTAAGATTTATTGCCTGGGCAGCGATGGCGGTAAGGGAGAGTATGCAAGTAAAGAAATGATACAGGCACACGAAGGGCTGTTTGGCATGGAATTACAGATGTGGGAACGGATAAGGGATCAGGATCTGGATTATGCCGATGAGGATTTTGGAGCATTTCAGGAGCCTATGAGTGTCATTGACCAGGAAGAAGCACTGAAATTATACGATGCCGGAGCAGATATCTATCTGATCACTAATTTTTCATCACCAATCTATGTCACGGAACGCAAGGAAATCGAACGAGGACCGGTGCATTATCAGATGTCCATGGCAGAACGGGAGCGTTTCCGTAACCTGGAATGGGAAATGCAGAAATATCCGCAGATTCAGTCTTTGAAAGAGGCAAACCTGTTGTTAGGAACAAGGCGAACCTTTGGTATTTATCAGATCAAAGATGATTCACCGGGCGAAAATTATGCATTTATGAATATGAGTTTTATTGAAAGTCATGGTATGCAGATAAAAAAAGAAGATTATAAGCTGGTCTATGTTGGAGAATTACTGGGAAATACGTCACTGGATGATATTTTTGAAAGGTTCAACATTGACAGACCGAAAGACTTCCGTGGGCATTCCCTGTCTGTCAGTGATATCGTTGTTTTGAATGATGGGGAAAAAGTAACAGCTCATTTTGTAGACAGTATCAGTTTTGAACAGCTGGATTCTTTCTTGAATCTGGAAGAACAGGTTCTTAGTGAACTGGCATATGAGGTAGGAGAACGGTATTTTGCTATTCAGAGGACAGAAGAAGGATACGATTATTCCTTTTACGATGAAGATTTCCGTCTGATGGATGGTGGCGTCTATGAAAATGATGAAATTTCTATTGAAGAAGCGGCAGAGGAACTTCTGGAAGACGAAGGCTGGACTGGAGAACGCATCCGTGGGGATTATGATCAGTTGATGGAAAAAGTGAAAGAAATGGATGAGGTTGTAATGGCAGAGATTCAGAAAAGCCAGGGCGAATATAAGCCACTGGCTAAGGTAGAAGAACTGGAAGAGGCGAATTATAACATGATTGACAATGTACTTAACAATATGCCACTGAAGAAAGAACCTTATCTGGAATACTTTGCCACAGAATGTGATGAGTTCCATGATATGGGAGCTTATGAAAAAAGTACCGATGTTAATCAGATAGCTGCAGTCTATGAAAAATATAAGGAGAATCCAGAAACTGCGTATCTGGGATGCTCGATGGGAATTATCTATCGTGATCCGGAAGACAGTTACTATGATGAAGCCGAATTTACAATCGTTAAAGGAAATACTGTATTTGGAAATCTGATGGACGATGTTCGGTTTTATGGAGAGCTTGCACTGGTACGGGAAGGGATTGAGAAAATTCATGAAGCATTGCCGGACTACAAGTATGTACCGATGAGGGATGTTCGAGAAGCAATGTATCCAGAGAAGATGACCACAGAACAGCTGGCAGAGGCATTGGATGAGATTACAGAAGCTTTTGATCCGTATGAGTATCGAGATAATGTGGAGCCGGGAGAAAATACGGTACAAGAGGTGATGTTGGATTTGCAGAGTGGCAATACACATTCTTATATTTCTTATCTGAAGGATATTGTAGACGAAGAATGCGACTTGTCTGTTCGTGCAGGTGTATTGATGGAAAGACTGAAAGCCTATGAACCGGAGCTTCCAAAAGATATGGAACCAATGGTGTATGTGAATTATTGTGAGAAAAGTGAGCTGGGGAATCCAAGATGTCAAAAGTTATCTGATCTGGATTCAAAAACCGTAGAACAGGACAAAGCCTGGTATGCTGATCGTGATCCAAACACTAACGAACCAAAAACGACAGCACAAATGTTTTTTACAGTATATTATGCTGAGAAAGGTGACAAAATGCTGCACCATTTTCAGGGGAAGATAGATATTGGTACCGGAAACGGAGGTATCATCAGTCAGTTAAAGATGCAGAATGAAATGAAATTGACGGATGAAAGCTGGATTAGTTATCAGCAAGGAAAAGGAAATGAAGAGTATCAGAAGTATATGGAAGATCTGATGGATATGCAGAATCATGTACTGCCGTATTTGCAGAGCTTTTGCAGCTTGGAAGAAAAAGGCGTGCAGGAGAGACGAGAACAGCAGGTAGCAGAGAAAACTGAGAGCAGAGAAGCTGCGCCAAGAGCTGGCATTGAAGCAAATACAGCAGTTAAGGACGCAGGGAAAGCTGAAAGAAAGCCAGTAGCACAAAAGAGAGCAATGACAGAAAAAGAGAAAAAACCGTCAATCCATGAACGCTTGGAAATCAATAAGAGAATCATTCAGGAAAAACAGGGAAAAGATAAGCCGGAGAGAGGGGCTGATTTGGATGTAAGGACGGTGTAGTATGAGATAGAAAGGAGTCGGAGGTCACGGATAACAATGTGGCTTTCGGCTTTTTTTGTTTTGGTAAAAATGCTGAATTATCTACCACGAAAGTATACAAAGCTTACAAAGATGTATCTTTGTTCAAAAAGACTATATATGGGCGACCTTTTACGGGCAATTTATATAGAATAGAGAAAAGGTGGTAGAAATCATGGATATGAAAACAGCAGTTATATATCGTCTTGAAGAATTGATAAGGCAAAAGGATATTACCGTGAATGAGGCGGCGATACGTTCTGGTGTTCCGCCATCAACGCTGAAGAATATTTTGTATGGGCAGAGTAAGAATGTAGGCGTAGTTACAATCAAGAAATTGTGTGATGGATTAGAAATCACAATACCAGAATTTTTTGGAGATTCCATCTTTGCAGAGTTGGAACCGGAGTTATAGAAGTAAGAGATAATCTCATGGCAAAATTCTGCGGGATGGTTTTTTTATGAAACAAGGTTAGCTGTAACTAACAATGAGGGAGGATTATGTATAAGATAGCGATTTGTGATGATGATAAAAGATATAGAAAAACGATCAGAGAGATTATAGAGCATGAAAATAGTTTGCCTGAAAATGAAATCAGATTTTATGAATACGAATCAGGAAATGAACTTTTGAAACATACGGATATTCTCCACGAATTAGTCTTTATAGATATCCGTATGCCGGGGCTGGATGGAAACCAAACAGCATTAAAATTGAGAAATTATAACAAAGATGCAGTTTTAATCTTCTATTCCAGTTATTTTGAGCCGACAGTGGACAGTATAAATTTCGGACAGCCCTTTCGGTATATTATGAAGGACTTACACGATACCAGCTTACGCCGGGAAATTGCAGCTATTATGACTGAGGTAAAGAGACGCTTTCTGAATGACTATGCGGTAACGGTGACATCGGCGGGGAAGATAATACGCATACACGTGGAAAATATCTTATATGTTTCCAGAGCCAAAAGAGGATGTGAGATAACCATTGTGAAAGAGCAAGAAAAGGAGACAGTTCGGTGCAGAGAAGCGTTTGGAGAATTATGTGAACAGCTAAAAGATCAGGGATTTGCACAGGCGCATTATAGTTACATTGTTAAGTTGGGAAAAGTAGAAGGGTTAGAAAAAGGCGTACTACGGTTGAAATGCGGAATAGAACTGAATGTTTCAAGAGCAAAGAAAGAAGAGTTTACCGAGGCACTGTTTGAATATCTGAGGGAAAGGAATGGTTGATCTGATGGGTTTGCTAAGTGATGCTTTGATTGGCAGTTTCCAAATGCTTATGCTGAATGATTTAGGAAAGAATATGTTCCCATATAGGATTAAAACCTGTTGGAAAAGGATTCTAATATATGGCGTAACGGCATTGGTTATTCTTGGTGTGAATCATATAGAGTCTACGTTTATAAATATTATGATGGTTCCTGTCAGCTATACTATTGCCGCTATTGTCATTTTCCAAGGAAGTGTATGGAAGAAAATTATTTTGGCCTGTTGCTATTATATGCTGGCTATAGTCCCTGAGTTTTTGTTTGCTGTAATTACAGGGGCTTATGGAGTAACCGGGACAGAAAATAACTTTCATTCAGAGTTGGAAAAGTTGCTGTCACTTTTGTTGATGAGCACAATTACATTTTTATTAGTAAAATGTGTTAACCAGATCACGAGAAAGAAAAATTACCAGACGATTGAAAATAAATTGTTTACTGTGCTGTTAACTCTGCCGGCGGCGACAATTATCATTTTTATGTGTATATATT
>OJPV01000712.1_pt1 | contig 15206 bp, 10 predicted proteins | sample 1598581 | NCBI WGS metagenome assembly OJPV01 (sample SAMN03922501, study PRJEB24848) | human gut metagenome | isolation source: stool sample | host: Homo sapiens | place: Germany | collected 2011-11
ACCTGTTCCGTCCGCCACATGGCCACATGCGCTGGATGCAGTACATGGTGCTGCGCCATAAGTATCAAATAGTGATGTGGGACTTAGTAACCCGTGACTATAGCAACAAGCTGAATGGGAAGCAGGTACTGAGGAAAGTAAAACATTATGTGCGGAATGGTTCCATCATTACTTTCCATGATTCCATCAAGGCAGAGAAAAACATGAAATATGCCTTGCCCCGGGCCATAGAATGGCTGCTGGAACAAGGCTATGAGTTCAAGGTATTTGACTGATAAAGCCAAATACCTTGAGTTATTTATTTAGTATATGTAAACCCCAGTTTATTCAACCCATTCTGTACATCGGGATGGCTCATAAACAGTTTCCATAACAATCCCGAACGATAATTCTCTATCATCACTGCTATAGGGCCCTGGTCAATAGCCAGATAACGTTTCGGATACCAGTTATCCGTTTCACTGAAAGCATCATAAAAGCCATACGGGCCGAATACTTTCTCACCCATTCCATACAGATGACGCATTACCTGCAAAGAATATTCAGGAGTATAGACAATAGAGGATAAAGCGGCAGTCGGAGAGATCACTCCCAAATCTTCTTTCTCATTAGGAGCGTGTGCCGCATAACCGTTTACCGAATAACTGGCAGTCAATCCCCAACAATCCGGGCCAAAGCCGGTATAATGCTTGGGATTACGGATGCAGTAGGCACGGTTGACCAAGGTAAGATTACGCATTTCATTGAAATAACTGGGACAATATTTATCCTGCAAACCGTTGGGATTCATGCCCAGAAAAGAATATTGCGCCCAGAACAACGGTCCTGCTTCCGTACCCTGATAACGAAGATGTAATTTAATCCCCTCTACCGTATGAGGAGAAACAATCTGTCCATTCTGTGCCCAGCCCTCATTATAAACCGTGGCAGGTATCCCATGAGTAGGAGAAGCAGCAGCCAGAATATACATAATCATACATTCATTGTATCCATGCACCGGAAAGTTCATGGCCCAGCCATCTGTGGGGCTCCAATGCCAATAAAGCACATTTTGCCCGTTCTGACGGTAAAAGTTCCAGTCTACCTCACGCCACAATTTATCAATACGTGCCGCCAACTCTTTTTCATCCGAAGTGCCATTTACATAATATTGATGCACAGCCAGCAAGCCTTGCATCAAAAAAGCAGTTTCCACCAAGTCACCGCCATTATCTTTGGAACCGAAAGGCAATACTTTGCCTGTCTCACCATTCCACCAGTGAGGATAAGCCCCATGAAAACGGTCGGCTTTCTCAAGGAAAGTCACAATCTTGTCCATTCTTTCGAGCCCTTCCTGCCGGCTCACATAGCCCCGGTCTATACCGGACAGAATAGCCATGATGCCAAAACCACTTCCTCCCGAGGTTACCACCTCGGGTCCTCCTGCGGGGTATACATTATCTATATGATAACGCTCACGAGCCATACCGCTATAAGGTTCGCCCCCCTCCCAGAAATATTGGAAAGTACGACGCTGGACAGTATCCATCAAAGCATCATCGGAAAGCGTGTCGGACGCCGATGCCGGACGCTTGTCAGAAGAAGCTGCCGGCTTGTTTTTACAAGCCAGCAATGAGAAAAGCAGCAACACCGCTGCACATAAGGGAATTCTTTTCATTTTTTCACAGGTTTAGGTTAGTGCAGCACAAATGTTGCTGTTTTCACATGCTGGCTGTCCGTACCAATCATCAAATCGAAAGCTCCGGGTTCGGCCACGTATTGTAACTCGTAATTATAATATTTCAATAAATCGGGAGTAATCTTGAAGGTTATCTCACGGGATTCACCTGCTTTCAGGAATACTTTTTGGAAACCTTTCAGTTCTTTTACAGGACGGGTACTTTCAGCTACCTTGTCACGGATATACAACTGCACTACTTCCGCACCATCCCTGTTTCCTGTATTTGTCAGTATCACTTTAGCTGTCAGACTTCCGTCCATAGGTATTGAAGTACGGTCCAACGTAATATCTCCATAATTGAAAGTAGTGTATGAAAGCCCATAACCGAATGGATAAAGCGGTTCGTTGTCCACGTCCAGATAGTTGCTACGGAATTTCTCAAACCATTTCCCTTCGTGCAGCGGACGTCCGGTATTCTTGTGAGCGTAGTACAAAGGAATCTGCCCCACATTCTTCGGGAAAGTCATAGTCAGTTTTCCACTTGGATTAATAGCGCCAAAAAGTACGTCACCAATAGCATAAGCAGCTTCGCTACCTCCAAACCATACGTTCAGAATCGCAGGAACATGAGCCTGTTCCCACTCCAACGTCAGCGGACGTCCGGTGAAAAGTACCAAGACTACAGGTTTTCCAGTTTTTAGCAGTTCCTTCAACAAAGTACGTTGTACATCGGGGATATCCAGTGAAGTACGGCTGCTGCTTTCACCGCTCATTTCTGAAGATTCGCCCAAAGCAGCTACTATGACATCGGCTTTCTGAGCTACCGTCAATGCTTCTTGCAACAGTTGGGCATCGGTACGGGCATCCCGATGAAGGCTGCGCCCGAAGAGAGTCGCCCGTTCTTCATAGGCGGCATCACTGGTCAGATTGCTGCCTTTAGCGTATGAAATGGTAGCTTTTCCGGCAGTCATCTCTTTCAAACCTTCTATCAGTGAAGGGGATTTATCCAGTATGGCAGCCACGCTCCAAGTTCCGGGCATATTGGTACGAGTATCTGCCAACGGGCCTATTACGGCAATATTACCCTGCATCTTCAAAGGAAGTACAGGTTGCACTGTGCTTCCGGACGGATTCGATCCCGCCCTATCGGTAGAAGGTTCGTTTTTCAGCAAGACAAAGCTTTCTCCGGCAATACGGCGGGCTACGGCACGGTGTTCCGGAGTGAAGATATCACGTGCGGGACGTTTCAGATCACAATATTTATAAGGATTGGCAAATAACCCTAATTTATACTTTGCCTCCAGAATAAGACGACAGGCAGTATCAATGGTCTGCATGGATACCTTTCCTTCCTGCACCGACTGTTTCAATGTTCCTACAAAAGCATCGCTCACCATGTCCATATCTACTCCGGCATTGACAGCACGGGCAGCTACGGTTTGCAAATCACCGATTCCATGGTCTATCATTTCATAGATTCCGGTATAGTCCGTCACCACAAAGCCCTGAAAGCCCCACTGGTTACGCAGCACATCAGTCATCAACCATTTACTGGCTGTAGCCGGAATGCCATCCACTTCATTAAAGGAAGCCATCACACTACCCACTCCGGCATCAACAGCTGCCTGATAGGGGAGCATGTACTCATTGAACATGCGTTGACGGCTCATATCCACCGTGTTATAATCGCGTCCGGCCTCGGAAGCTCCATACAAGGCGAAATGCTTGACACAAGCCATTATCTCATCATTGCGTTTCATCTGGCCGCCTTGATAGCCACGCACCATGGCTTTAGCTATCTCAGCACCCAGGAACGGGTCTTCCCCACTCCCTTCCGAAACACGTCCCCAACGGGGATCCCGGCTGACATCTACCATCGGACTGAAAGTCCAGGAGATACCATCCGCACTGGCCTCAATGGCCGCAATACGGGCCGATTCCTCAATGGCTTTCATATCCCAGGTACATGACAAGCCTAAAGGGATGGGGAAAATCGTTTCATAACCATGAATCACATCCATACCAAACAGTAGAGGTATCCCCAGACGGCTCTCTTTCACAGCCAGTTCCTGCACATCCTTGATACGGGCAACTCCTTTCAAGTTAAACAGTCCTCCTACTTCACCCCGTTTTATACGGGCTGAGATATCGCTGCTCTTTGCCTGTCCCGTAGTGATTTCACCGGTAACGGGCAAGTTCAACTGGCCTATCTTTTCTTCCAAGGTCATCTTTTTCATCAAATTATCAATGAAACGATTCATATCCTGAGGTGATTTCTGCGCATGCACACTCAGGGTGGCAAATAGCAGCATGGGAGCCACTTGCTTCATTCTTTGAAATATTCTATTCATCATCTTTAAATAATGTGCTAATGTGTCAATATACTTATAAGCCTATTGACATATTGAATAATTATAAATAATCAGGATTCTGTTTCAGCACTCCTTTCGACTTGTCTATTTCATCCTGCGGTATAGGCAAAAGTGCATTCTTCGGTTGATAATTCAACTTACCTGCCGCATGAAGAACTTGCTCGGCGATTCCCCAACGTACCAAATCATAGAAACGGTCGAATTCCAGTCCTAATTCCACCCTACGCTCGTGTCGGATTGCTTCACGCAATACCGATTGGTCCAAAGAAGTAATTTCAGGTAGTATATCCGGATTACCGCCACGCGCACGGGCACGCACCATCTCCAAATCCTTTTGCGCTTCCGAAGTATTACCTAACTCGTTTGCTGACTCCGCTGCCATTAAAACGACATCCGAGTAGCGGATCAGCCGGATATTCACCCAAAAGCCTTTATTGGTAAACTCCTGGCGCAATGCCGGATTGGTATAGGCTTTCTTGTTGAAGTAAGCACCTTCTGCCTGCGACACCGGGGACTCTCCGTATGGTGTATTGGTATTCTCCGGAGTAACAGGGTCGGAATCACTCTTACGGAAATAAAGCAAGGTGGCATCCTTACGGGGGTCACCAGGCTCAAAAGCCTCCGCCATCAGTTCGGTAGCCATGTGCCATCCCCAACCCAAATCCCATTTTCCGGAACCACGAATCCCCTGTACTTCACAGAATTGGCTTCCTATCTTATCACTTTGCGGCAAGGCGGCCGTAGACAAGCACTGCAACTCAAACACCGAACCACCGCTGTTCTCTCCCTCGTCAGTAAAAATCTTATCGTAAGGGGTATCCAGATTATAAATTCCTTTTCCCATTACATCCGAGGCTGCTTTGTACATATTCTGCCAATCATTGCGCATCATATAGGTACGGGCATGCAGGGAACGGGCAGCTCCCCACGTCAGACGTCCCAAATAGGCAGCCGGCCACTGTTCGGGAAGCAAATCTTCCGCATCTTTCAAGTCCTTGTCTATCTGTTCATAAATTTTGTCTACCGTTGTTTTGGGTACATTAGCCTCCGAAGCTTCATTTACCTTAAAGGTAACCAATGGAACCTCCCCGAAGGCTCGCACTAAATTAAAGTAACAGTAGGCACGGAAAAATAACGCTTCTCCTTTATTATAGAGGTCATTCTCTTCTGTCAGATGACCGGTCTCAATGGCATCCACCACCTCATTGCATTGATAAATAATCGCATAATTCTGACTCCAATAGGCCTTTATCAACCCATTGCTGGCATTGTACTGGAAATCATCATACATTGCCGCCTGTTCCGACCCGTCGCTGGAAATACTTCCTTTCTCCGAATCTTCGGAACGGAAACAATGAATAGCGAATGCGGGAGTTCCTGCAGTAATATTGAAATTACGCATCATGGTATAGATGTTGAATATCTTTCCTTCTGCCAATGCACCGGGATTATCATCCTCCGTGAACTGACCTTGAGGACTGCGGTCAAGGAAATCATTACAACCGGTAAAGGCCAGGATTCCTCCAATCGCCCAAATGTATAGTATATATTTACTTCGTTTCATAATCAATCAAAATGTAATATTGAGTCCAAATGTATAAATCGCAGGTACCGGATAACTTCCATTATCCACACCAAAAGCAATGGCAGAACCACCAAACTCAGGGGTGTAGCCGGTATTATGTTTCCAAGTTTTCAGGTTCTGAATATTGAAATAGGCTTTCAAAGCCTTCAAACCGATTTTGGATATCAGGGCCTTATCAAAAGTATAGCCCAATTGCAGGTTACGTATACGGAAGAAACTGCCGTCTTCTACATAATACTCCGAATTTTCAAAGTTAATGGCATGACCGGTATTTAGGACAGGTTGTGTATTGGATGTACCTTCGCCGTGCCAACGGTCCAGACGCTGCTCCATATAGTTGAACTGCGCCCAATTGTAATTGTCCCAAGTACGGTAAATCTGATTACCGCCCTGTCCCATCATGTCAATACCCAGTTCCCAACCTTTATAGGAAACACCTAATGAGATTCCATAGGTAACATCCGGAGTAGGATCACCAATCAAAGTACGGTCTGCCGGTGTAATCTCACCATCCCCATTCACATCGGCGAACTTCAAATCACCGGGAGTCACTGTAGCCAATGTATTCTTGGGCGAAGCATCAATATCGGCCTGTGACTGATAAACACCATCTACCTTATATCCATAGAAGAAACCGATGGGATAACCCGCCATAGTATAGCTCTGGCTCTTGTCTCCGGCAATAATGGAATAGCCGTCTTGTACCAGACTCTTCACCTTATTCTTGATAGTAGTCAGGTTGACTCCCACATTATACCCCCAATCGCCAATCTGATCCCGCCAAGTGGCAGACAATTCCACCCCTTTATTCTCTATCTGTCCCAGATTTCCTATTCCGGGAATGGTTCCGGAAAGTCCGGGAACCTTTGCCAGCAAGTCCTTCGTATTCTTTTTATAATAAACTCCTTCCACATGCAGGCGGTTGCGAAACATATTCGATTCAAAGCCTGCTTCCCAAGCTTCCACTTTTTCCCATCTAAGGTTCGCATTAGGCAAATAGGCCAACTGATAGCCCGGATAGATGGTGGACGGATTGCCAAACACAGCTCCAAAAGCATTTTCAAGCAACGGCTCAGCCGGATAAGCAGTATCCAGATTCTGATTGCCCAACGTACCCCAGGAACCTTTCAACTTCAACATATCCAACCAAGAAATGTCTTTCATAAACTCTTCTTCGGTCATCAGCCATCCGGCACCTGCCGAGTAAAAGTTCTGCCATTGGTTGCCCGTATACGAAAAAGCCGAAGAACCGTCCCGACGAAAAGACCCGTTGAACAAATATTTTCCTTTGTAATTATAAATCACACGCCCCAGAAAAGAAACAGTAGTACGTTCCCACTGTGTACTTCCATTGGTAGCTGTGGCCAAATCACCAATACTGACGAACCATTTATCGGGATTATCGGGAATAACCAATCCAATACCTTGCCCACGGGCGGCATCCAGACGGCTGAGAGAATTGTAATAAGTAGTGAAACCGGCGGTTGCCGTCAGATTATGGTCGCCAAAACTATTTGTATAAGTCAGCACATAATCACTTTGCACCTTCGTTTCATTCTCCTTGAACTGGCTCACTTCAGTCTTACCCGTTCCCAGTGTAGCCACATTTCCTTTCACTGTGTTATCATATACCTTGATAATCGGCTGATAGGTACGCCCGTTATTCGAGCCGTAATCCATAGAGAACACAGCCCTGAAATTAAAATGTTCCAGAAAATCCACCTCTCCATAAATGTTACCCGATGCACGATAATTCTCTGCGCGAGTGGTGTTGGCTTTTAAATCCACATCCACCATCGGATTCATCATCTGTGCTTTCTGAAACTCCGGCAACGCCGCATACAACTGATATTCTTCATTGAATACAGGAGCTATAGGAGTGGTACGGACAGCATTCAGAACTGATTTACTATCAGCAGGCAGCATACGTGCTCCGTTAAACTGAAACCCGACCTTTATCTTATCGGTTATCTTATACTCATTGCTGGCATTCAAGGTGATTTTGCTGAACTTCTCGTGCTTTATATTTCCTTGTTCGTATGAGTATCCCATCCCCAGATAAAAACTATGTTTTTCAGAAGCTCCTGTCACACTGATATTATTATTGGTAATGAAGCCATTCTGAAGCACTTCATCCTGCCAATCGGTATCAGCATTCCAGCCGGAAAAATCAAAAGCGGGATTCTTTTCATTAACAAGCTGCTCACTATACAATTCTTTGAACTGAGAAGCATTCACCATCTTGATTCTGTCCACCACATGTTTCCAGCCGAATGAGGTGTTGATATTCACCAAAGTCTGCCCCTCCTTAGCCTTCTTTGTAGTGATAATGATAACCCCATTAGCTCCACGCACACCGAAAATAGCCAATGAAGACGGGTCTTTCAACACTTCCATAGACTCAATATCCTCGGGATTCAGAAAGTTAATGTTATCATTGAACAAGCCGTCGACAATGTAAAGAGGTTTGTATCCGTTAATGGAGTTCGTTCCACGTACACGGATTTCGGGGTCCGAGCCTGCTTGTCCCGAGTTGATAATCTGCACACCGGCTACCTTTCCCTGCAAGGAAGACAAGGGATTTGTAGAAGGTTTATTAGCGATTTCGGCTCCCTTGATATTCGTGATAGAGCCGGTCAAGTCACGCTTCTTCGCACTACCGTAACCTATCACTACTGTTTCAGCCAGCATTTGTGAGTCCTCTTTCAGCTGTATATTTATCACATGCTGGCTGCCTACTTTCACATCTTGCTTCACCATTCCCACGTACGAGAATTCCAGTACATTGTCGGGTGAGGCGGTAATACTGTACTTCCCATCTATGTCGGTAATCGTACCATTGGAAGTACCTTGAATCACTACGGATGCTCCAATCAGAGGTTCATTGGTCGAATCGGTTACCGTTCCGGTCACTGTCTTCTCCTGAGCAAACAGCGACGTAGTCATCAACAGCAGACAGACTAAAGCACTAAAAGTCCTCAATCCCTGCCGCCCATGTTGTAAAGGTTTAGGTTTATTGTCCATTGCATTTTCTATTAACAAATAAATAACTAGTTTAATTTCTTATATTGCAATGAAACAAAAGGAACCGGAAAAAGATGTTTAAGACGAGAGAATTAACACTTTAACATCCCATGAAAAAAAGTTACCCGAAGAGCATGTGCTCCTCGGATAACTTTTATTATTCTTATATCACCATTCTATGGTACATGGACCACCAAGGGATTACGTACCTTCTGAGCGTATTCTTCCAAATATTTGTTCCAATCGGTATCGGCTTCGAAACCATATTTGCTCCAGCCTGATCCCCAATAATAAATATACTCGGCTCCCGGTTCATAATCATTAACCGCCAACACATGGCCCAAAGCATCCCCACGTTCCTTCCGTTCCTTTTCGGAGAACACTTGGGCAAACGCTCCTTTTACGGTAGCCGGGAATACGGCTCCTATGTAAATCACTCCATTGTTATTGGCAGCATTCTCCGTAGAGTCTGCATAAGCTATATAGCCTGCGTCTGCATCAAAACTATATCCCATAGGATTCTGTTTGTGCAATACAATGCCGGTCACCACCGGAGTGATTTCCTGCAAATTGTCAAAAGAAACCACAGTCTTGTTCAACTGCGACCCCTTGTCCAAAGAAATGATACGCGTTTCTATCACACTTGAATCCCCTTTTACAACCAACGGATTATAGACCAACTTAGCTGTGAATCGGAGCGGACCGTTATCCAAGATTTCACAATCCTTGTAACAATAGGGATAAACAATGGTACTATCGGGGAATAAAGCAGCTGTTCCTCCACCCAGAGTCGGACCCACTGCATAGCAGTCCATTCCGTTTCCATGATCTACATGATAAGAAATACCCCGGTTCAAGTCACCGTCATAACGATCCTCCACTACCGGTTCGGACACACTTTTAGTCCAGATATCATAACCAAAGGCACGCTCGCCCTTCTCCTGCAAAGCAGGACCGTATGCACGATAAGCGGCACGGTCATTCTCCCATGCCACATCATCCAGACGTTCGGGATATTGACGCCCGCAAGCAACCACATCCACCGGCTGCGGAGTTCCTTCTGCAATTGTATAAACAGCCGAGGCATCCCCTTTCACCGAAGCAGGAAAGATAAGCATATCATCGTATGTTATCTGATAAGGTACTTCAAGCCCGTTCTCGTCCAATACGATAACCTGTGCCGTATCGGGTAATTGTAGTTTGCCTGTTATTTCAGCCATAGAGATTTCCACCATTTCCCCATTTCTGTCAATGGAAAGCGGATTGGTTATAGTGACAGTCACCGGCTCCTTTTGCGAACAGGAAAACATAGCTAACGCCGTTGCGACTGCTAAAAAGATTTTTTTCATACTATTTATTGTTTGTCGAACTGAAAGACAAAAATACAAAGAATCTGCAAGTATCAACAAAGACACAAGCAGATTCTTTCTATTTATATCTACTAATTATTTAGGCTGCTTACCAATGTAGGCCAGAATACCGCCATCTACATAGAGAATATGGCCATTGACGGCATTAGATGCTTCGGATGCAAGGAATACGGCAGGACCGGTCAATTCCTGCGGATCCAACCAACGGCCGGCCGGAGTCTTGGCACAAATGAATGTATCAAACGGATGACGGCTTCCATCGGGCTGGATTTCACGTAACGGAGCTGTTTGCGGAGTAGCGATATAGCCCGGACCGATACCATTACACTGAATGTTGTATTCTCCGTATTCAGAACAGATGTTACGGGTCAACATCTTCAAACCACCTTTAGCGGCAGCGTATGCAGAAACGGTTTCACGACCCAACTCAGACATCATAGAGCAGATATTGATGATTTTTCCGTGTCCTTTTTCCATCATCGCAGGCAAAACCGCTTTAGAAACAATGAACGGAGCATTCAAGTCAATATCAATAACACGGCGGAAATCGGCAGCTTCCATCTCGTGCATCGGAACGCGACGGATAATACCGGCATTGTTTACAAGAATATCGATGGTACCTACTTCTTTTGCAATAGTGGCAACCATAGCCTGTACGGCAGGTTCGTCAGTAACATCGCATACATATCCGTGTGCCTTGATTCCTTTTTCAGCGTAAGAAGCCAGACCTTTATCCACCAATTCCTGATTGATGTCGTTGAAACAGATGGTTGCGCCCTGTTCTGCAAAAGCAGATGCAATAGCAAAACCGATACCATAAGAAGCGCCTGTTACAAGAGCTACTTTACCTTCCAAAGAAAAATTCAAATACTGATTCATGATACTTATATTATTAAATTAATGAAGTTATATGATTTATTTCAAGTCTGTAATCAATGAGAAGTCCTGATCACCGTAATCCAGATTCTCTCCACCCATACCCCAGATAAAGGTATAGTTGTGTGTTGCCGCCGCACTATGGATAGACCATTCGGGAGACAAGACTGCCTGATCGCCTTTCATCCATATATGACGGGTTTCATCCACTTCTCCCATAAAATGGCAAACAGCGTGTTCATCGGGCACTTCGAAATAGAAGTAGGCTTCCATACGGCGGCTGTGCACGTGCGCCGGCATGGTGTTCCACACACTTCCCGGTTTCAGTTCGGTCATTCCCATCTGCAACTGGCAGGTAGGCAATACCTGACTGACCAGCATCTTGTTGATGCAACGATGGTTGGACCCTTCCAATGAACCCATTTCAGCAACGATGGCATCTGCCTTGGTCACTTTTTTATCGGGATAGTTACGATGAGCGGTAACAGAGTTAAAATAGAATTGGGCAGGGTTCTTGACATCTTTACTTTCAAAAGTCACTTCCCGGTCTCCCGAACCCAGATAAAGCGCTTCTTTATAATCCAGTTCGAACACGGCATCTCCGGCTTTGACCACACCGGGACCGCCCACATTAAAGATCCCCATTTCACGGCGGGTAAGGAAATAAGGCGCTTTCAACGGATCGATAGCCTCCAGCTTCAATACCTCCCCTACGGGTCTGGCTCCTCCTACAATCATGCGGTCATACATGGAATAAACCATGTTCACCTCATTGTCCGAAAATACTTTTTCCATTAAGAAATCCCGTCGTATCCTTTGGGTGTCATAGCCTTTGGCATCTTCGGGATGCGCGGCATAACGGATTTCATAATTTGTCTTCATAAGCAGCTATTTTATGTTTTTATAGTATTCCGAATTATTTCGACTTGGGCAAAGTTACGAAACAATCTTGTTCCGATGCTGCAAAAATCGTTCAGAATAGGTATAAATTTTGTCCTATTATATGCAAAATCTGCTACTTAATACGTTTCAGAACACTCAAAAACTCAAAATCAACGAGATAAAATATCACAAAACTTATCTTGAAACGCACGCGCCCGGCTTAATTTCAGTACGTTTTGGTTAATGATAACAAAGGCCAATTGATGTCCATTAGCAGCTTTTACATACCCTGCCAGTGAACTGACCCCGGTTACAGAACCGGTTTTTGCATGCACATTTCCCCGAGCCTTGGTCTGTTTCATCCGATTTTGTAAAGTACCGTCCACTCCTGCTATGGGCAGAGACTCATAGAAAGGAAGAAAAACTTCCCGATGATAATAGGCATACTTCAAATACTCCAATAGTAAACGTGGAGAGATATAATTATAAACGGAAACACCGCTACCGTCCGCTATCTTATAGTTCTCCGGATTAAACCCTAAAGCTGTTTTCATAAAGGCGTGAATGGCATCGGTTCCATCTTCTCCCGTCACCCGTTTATGCAGGGAACGCTTGGCAGCCAAATGATAAAACATCGATTCGGCGCACAAGTTATCACTTTTCTTCAAAGCTCTTTCCAACACTTCCTTGAGTGGTCTTCGGACGGTATAAAGCGTAACTATACTGTCGGCCGTTACAGGACAATCGGCATACGTGCAAGTTCGCGCTTCAATTCCTTTGCTGCGCAAACGGCTGACAAAAGTATGGAAAAAGAAGTCTTTGGAAGTATATACATTCAATTTCTCAGTATAGGGATAAGAAACATTTCCGGAAACGGTAATGATATTGCCATTGCTGAGCCAGTTGCGGGTGATTTTTAGCTTCCCGGCTTGCGGATTACGGCTCACCCCGTGATTATGAACTTGATAATAATCGGAAGCCGGCGTACAAACAACTTGGGGCAACGAGTCCTTCTGAGCAGGAGAGACCGATACATCCACGCAGCCCCTATTCAGCATGAGAGGGGAAAGATAGGGCTGGAAGGAGTAAGGAGTATCGTCCCAACACCAGCCGGAACCCCAATAAACCGAGTCCGTCATGGAAACATCCGCCGCAAGGGTATCTGTCACATAACGGATGCCTTGACTTGCCAACGCATCTACCAGACGGTCCAGATCCTCGTCCATAAATTCCGGATCAAAACCGCCTATCAGATACAGACTGCCTTTCAACGTGTCATTTTCTATTTTTCCACGATAACGAAGACCGGTATCCATGGTATAATCCGCTCCCAGTTGCGCCAAGGCGGTAACCGAAGTGATTATCTTCTCAACAGAAGCAGGACGGTATAGTTTCTCGTCCTGATAACGGTAAACGGATTTCCCGGTGGTCAGATCGAATACGGCAATACCCACCTCGGATGTTTTCAGAACTTCCTCATGCAGTAAAGCGTCCAGCCGCTGAGATAGCGGCTGGGCGTTTATGAAGTGAATAGATAAAATCAGTAAAAAGAAAAATAAAACTCGTTTCATTATAGTTCCCTGAATATCTCACCCACAGTAGGATGAGGGAATACATATCGTTTCCAATCCTCTATGGTCTTACCATCCTCAATAGCCATACCTGCCAATACAATCAGCTCGGAAGCAGGATTACCCAACATATGCGCTCCCAATACAGTACCGTCTTCGGCTGTCAAAATTTTGCAGACACCGTTCACTCCTTCATTCTCGGCTACAAAACGCCCGGAGTAAGCCATCGGCAACTTAACGGCTCGATAAGGAATACCTGCGGCCTGCAAAGCTTCCTCGCTCATACCTACCCCGGCAATCTCAGGATTTGTATAGACCACACCCGGTATGGCACGATAACTCATCGCATCTTCCTTACCTGTAATATGATGGACAGCCACTTCCGCCTCACGCACGGCGGTATGTGCCAACAAAGAGACTCCGTTCAAATCACCGCATACATAGACACCGGGGACAGAAGATTGCAAATGTTCATCTACTTTGATGCATCTGCGCTCCGTCCATTCCAAATTCAGATTTTCCAGTCCGAAACCTTTTGTCACCGGACGACGGCCTACACTCATCAATAACTTATCAGCTGTAACAGTTCCTGCTCCATCTGCATTTTCGTATGACACAGTAATACCGGTCTCCCCTTTGGATACCTCTACTACTTTCGTACTGAGCAGGAACTTGATTCCTTTTTTGGCATATTCAGCCCGGAGCATGGCCGACAGCTCTTTATCCATGCCACCCAGGATTTCATCCAACATTTCGACAACTGTCACCTGTACTCCCAAACTGGTAAAGAAAGAAGCAAATTCCATACCGATCACTCCACCGCCGACAATAGTCAATGAAGCAGGTACTTCTTTATTATCCAGTGCATCACGGTGCGTCCAGTAATCCACGTTTTCCACTCCCGGAATAGGAGGAATAAATGTTTCACTGCCGGTACACAGCAGCAAATTCTCACATTCGTAGGTTTCCCCACCGCATTGGATGGTATTCTTATCTACAATCGTGGCTTCTCCCGTTACTATATTTACCTGATGCGCAGTCAGTTTTGCCTTGATTCCCAATACCAGCTTACGAACCACCTTTGATTTACGCGCCACAATCTTTCCTAAATCAAAAGAAGCTTCAGGCACATTCACGGCATACTTTGAAGCATGTTTCGCATAATCATATACTTTAGCCGAATAAAGCAAGGTCTTGGTAGGAATACATCCCTCATTCAGGCAGACACCGCCCAGACTTCTTTTTTCGAACAATACAACACTCAGTCCTGCCTTTCCGGCAGCTTCGGCAGCAGTATACCCTGCGGGACCTCCACCGATGATTGCAATTTGATATTTCATGGTATTTATTTTGGGTTAATTAGTTTTTATCTGTTCAAAACCTTCAACAGACAGATTTGGATCTATTTCTCTCAATGCTTCTACAAATTCCAAAGGCTTATCAGGGTTAATCATTACAAAACCTTGGGCGTGCTCTATTTTCACCTTTTGCATTCCTATTGCATTCGGATTATAAGACACTTTACGGATTCCGTCTACACATATTCTGTTCCCCCATCCCGGTTTAATTTCCAGAACACCATTGTCTTTTACAATATAAATGGTTTTCGATTGCGAATAAAACATTAATACAGAAATAATAATTCCCCCAAGCGCCGAAAAAGCCCAACTTTGCTCCAAATACACATTCAGAAAAATAATCAGAACAACCAGACTGACTATAATAATCCACCACCTACGAGCTCTTTTTGTTTTAAATACTTGCTCCATAATTTATTCCTCCTCTATCCTATGCTCCAGCCGCTTCACCAACGCATTGATAAATTCTTCCGGCTTTACAGGAACCAATGACAATAAATTTTTCTTC
>OJPV01000746.1_pt1 | contig 14631 bp, 10 predicted proteins | sample 1598581 | NCBI WGS metagenome assembly OJPV01 (sample SAMN03922501, study PRJEB24848) | human gut metagenome | isolation source: stool sample | host: Homo sapiens | place: Germany | collected 2011-11
TTTGTGATGAATCCATTTTTAGTATATGTGTTTTATTTCATTCATAAATATTCAGGAGGTTTTGATATGTTATTTCTCAGCGAACAAGAAATGTGGCAGTCCGTCACCTTAGAGGATGTCATGGACGCGATTGAAGATGCGTATGCGATTCACAAAAGTGGTAATTACAAGATGCCGGATCGTTTTATCGCACAGCGTGATAAAAATATGATGCTCTATATGCCGTGTTTTCTGGATTCCGTCATCGGTACAAAGATGTTATCCGAATTTCCGGACAATCCCTCTCTGGGAATTCCGTATCTGAACGGACTTATGATTTTAAATAACGCAAAGACCGGTCTGCCGAAGGCGATTATGAACGGAAGTGTCCTGACCGCAATGCGGACCGGTGCAGTCGGCGGTGTCGCACTGCGCTATCTGGCTCCGGAGGATGCTGCCTCAGTTGGTCTGGTTGGCTGCGGTATGCAGGGACTACACCAGCTTCTCTATGCCTGCGAGGTGCGCCCGATCACAGATATTTATCTGTATGACGCATACGCTAAGGATCTTTCCGGCTTTATCGAGCGCTTATTGGCGCGTCTGGCATCGTTTGGAAAAAACGCCATCCAGATTCATACCTGCGCGGATACCCGTGAACTGGCTGAGCACAGCCGCGTCCTGATCTCCGCCACCCAGGCGGTCGATCCGGTCTACCCGGATGATGAAGAGCTGCTTCGCGGTAAATGCTTTGTTGCCATCGGCTCCTGGCGTCCGGAGCGGCGCGAACTGCCGGATGCAGTCTGGAAACTCGTCAAAAATGCGTACACCGAGCTTCCATATGCCTGCGAAGAGAGCGGCGATCTGAAAATTCCGCTGGAAAAGGGCGTTCTGACACAGGAGCGCGTCCACTTTATCGAGGATCTGATCGAAGATACCAAGCAGGGACATCCGCATGAGCAGAACGAGACCCGCTGCTTTAAATCAGTCGGCATGGGACTCTTTGATGTGCGGACGGCACAGCTTATCTATGAAAAAGCAATGGAAAAAGGAATTGGACAAAAACTTAATTTCTAGGAAAAATGGTTGGAATAGAAAAGGCTGTATCACCTACCGCGCGCTTCCATGCGGCAGGCAATACAGCCTTTTTCTTATTGTTATATGTGCATTAATTTTCCAGCATTTTTCTGAATCTATAGACTGGCAAATTTTTCGCTCCATATTCTTCTCTACTTATTTATATAACGGATACTTCTCACACAGCTTCGTCACTTCCGCACGGATGTAATCTGCCTTGTTCTCGAAGTCGGTAGCTGCCAGCCAGATGCACTCTGCGATGACTTCCATGTCTTCTTCTTTAAGTCCACGGGTGGTAACAGCCGGAGTACCGATGCGGACACCAGAAGTAACAAACGGGCTTCTCGGGTCGTTCGGAACGGTGTTTTTGTTCAGGGTAATGTATACTTCATCGCAGCGGTTCTGCAGCTCTTTACCGGAAATATCCATGCCGCGCAGATCAACTAACATCAGGTGGTTATCGGTTCCGCCGGTCAGAATCTTGAATCCCTGCTTCTGAAGTGCGGCTGCCAGCGCTGCTGCATTCTTCTTTACCTGAAGCTGATACTCTTTAAATTCTGGTTTCAGCGCCTCGCCGAAGCAGACTGCCTTGCCAGCGATGATGTGCTCTAACGGACCGCCCTGGGTTCCCGGGAAAATCGCCTTGTTGAAGTTGAACTTCTCAGCTGCTTCCTTATTTGCCAGAATCAGACCGCCTCTCGGTCCGCGCAGTGTCTTATGAGTGGTTGTCGTAACAACATCTGCATACGGAATCGGGCTCTGGTGAAGACCGGCTGCTACCAGACCAGCGATATGAGCCATATCGACCATCAGGTATGCGCCTACTTTGTCTGCAATTTCACGGAAACGTTTGAAATCAATCTCTCTTGCATAAGCACTTGCACCTGCAATGATCAGCTTCGGTTTTGCTTCCAGTGCAATGCGCTCTACCTCTTCGTAATCAATCACGCCATTGTCATCGACACCATACGGCACAATGTTGAAATATAAACCGGAGAAATTGACAGGGCTTCCGTGTGTCAGATGTCCGCCGTGATCCAGGTTCATGCCCATAACAGTATCACCCGGTTTCAGCATTGCGATAAATACCGCCATGTTTGCCTGCGCGCCGGAATGCGGCTGTACGTTTGCATAATCACAGCCAAACAGCTTTTTCGCTCTCTCGATCGCGATGGACTCTACAACATCGACACACTGGCATCCGCCGTAGTAACGTTTTCCCGGATATCCCTCCGCATATTTGTTGGTTAATACCGATCCCATCGCCATCATAACCGGCTCCGATACAATATTCTCCGAAGCGATCAGCTCCAGGTTTCTTCTCTGACGGGCCGCCTCTGCTTCAATGGCTTCTCCCACTTCCGGGTCTGCCTCTGTAATGAACTTCATTACCTCATCTACCATGTCTGTTTCTCCTATTCTTTTCTGTCATCCATACAAAATCATCAAGTGGATTTTTTGTCTCTCCGGATTTTTTATTTAAAAAAGCCTTTTTCAAGTCTCATTAAATACGCTCACTATTTCGCAATTTTTTGAATTTCTCTGCTCATTTACTTCGCCATCTGCCAAAAGCAAACAAGCTCATTCTGTCACCAGACGCTTCTTATGCCAGCAGTGCTTCCGCCATCTGCTCCAGCGACGGAATATCGCTCTCCTTGAGCGCCCCGCGAACCGTAACGACCGGTTCAACCACCGTGATCTCCTTCATCGCATCCAGCATTCCCTTCATCGTGCGCGCTGCACTCGGCGCCCAGGAACCGTTTTCAATCAGGGCAACGGTGCGTTTCTGGTAATTCTTGCTCTGTAAGTGGTGCAGGAAATCTGCCATAACCGGCATCACACCCGCGTCATAGGACGGTGCTGCCAATACAATTTTTCCATACCGGAATGCATCTTCCAGCGCCTCCGCCATATCACCGCGCGCCAGATCCGCGATTGCCACCTTCGGGCATCCTTTTTTCTCAAGAATTTCCTTGCATTTCTTCGCCGCATCCTCGGTATTGCCATGCAGGGACGCATATGCGATAAATACACCCTCAGACTCGACGCCGTAGCTGCTCCAAATCTGGTATTTTTCAAGCACATGACCGATCGTCTCTTTCAGAACCGGTCCATGCAGCGGGCAGATGAGCTGGATCTCAAGACCGGCTGCTTTCTTAAGAAGTGTCTGCACCTGCATTCCATATTTTCCTACAATATTGAAATAATAGCGTCTCGCCTCGCAGTCCCAGTCCTCATCCACATCAAGCGCACCGAACTTGCCGAAACCGTCGGCGCTGAACAGCACCTTGTCGCAGGAATCATAGCTTACCATAACCTCCGGCCAGTGTACCATCGGTGCCATGACGAACGTCAGCTCATGGCGCCCCAGTTTCAGGGTATCGCCCTCCTTGACCGTCAGCGCACGGCTGGTATCAAGATCAAAGTACAGTTTCAGCATCGGAAATGTCTTCGCATTGCCTACCAGTGTGATTTCCGGGTACCGTTCTACGACTGCCTGGATACTTGATGCATGATCCGGCTCCATGTGGCTGATTACCAGATAATCCGGGGTTCTTCCAGCCAGTGCGGTTTCCAGATTTTCCAGAAATTCCGTCTGTTTGCGCTTGTCTACCGTATCCATGATCGCGATCTTTTCATCCATAATCACGTATGAGTTATATGAAATACCATTTGGCACCTGATACTGCCCCTCAAACAAGTCAATGTCATGGTCGTTTACACCGATGTAGCGAATATCTTCTGTGATCATTTCCTGCTTCCTCCTGTTCTTTTCGCAGCTGCTCCATCTCTTTACAGCTGCCTCTTTTTGTTCTCACAGGCATCCCGCATCCTGCTGTCAGCCTGCCTTATGATTTCATCCGTTACCTCTGACTCTGAATCAGTCTTTCTCCTCAATCGCCATAATCATATCCACGCGTCTCTGATGGCGTCCGCCCTCAAATTCTGCGTTGATCCACTCGTCAACGATCATCTTCGCAAGCTCACTTCCTACCACGCGGGCGCCGAAGCAGAGTACATTGGCATCGTTATGGCGGCGGGACATCACCGCTGTGTACGGCTCGCTGCACACGCAGGCGCGCACGCCTTTTACCTTGTTAGCTGCCAGTGAAATACCAAGACCGGTACCGCAGATTGCGATACCCAGATCGGCTTCGCCGGAAACAACTGCACGACCTACCTTCTCTCCATAAACTGGATAATCACAGCTCTCGCTGCTGTCTGTACCCAGATTTAACACTTCGATTCCTTTTTCTTTCAGGAAATCCACAATAATGTTCTTCAGTTCTACCGCCGAATGGTCATTTCCAATCGCAATTTTCATCTCATCTTCTCCTCATCTGACTGACTTCCGGAACAAATGATATAGTCCGGTCATTATGGAATCATTTTAGTAAAGTTGCCGGGCAATGTCAAGACTGTGAAAATCTCAGAAATACATAAAAAGAGCGCAGAGGAAGCTCTTTCGCACTTCTCCGCGCCCTATTGTTTCTTCTATATAATAGTTATAAATCCGCCGTAAGACGTTTTCCGCTTACGCGCTATGGACAGCCGAAGCCGTCAGCTTGCCATCCGAAAGCCCGATCTCTATCGTATCGCCCGCACGGACGCCGTCCGCCAGAATCAGCTTCGCTGCCAGTGTCTCAACGTTCTTCTGCAGGTACCGTTTCAGCGGTCTTGCACCGTAAACCGGATCGTAGCCATTTTCAATGATGAAATCCTTTGCCTCGTCCGTCAGGGCAATCTTTAACTCCTTATCCGCCAGACGTTTGTTGACATCTGCAATCAGAAGCTCAATGATGCCTCCGATGTTGCCTTTCGTCAGCGGCTTAAAGAGAATAATCTCATCCAGACGGTTCAGGAACTCCGGACGGAAGTGAGCTCTCAAGTCATGCATAACGGAGCTTTCCGCCTCCGGCTTGATCTGTCCCTTTTCATCGATGCCGTCCAGCAGATACTGGGAACCGATGTTGGAGGTCATAATCAGGATCGTATTCTTGAAATCGACAGTTTTGCCGGTCGAATCCGTGATACGTCCATCATCCAGAACCTGCAGCAGGACGTTAAATACATCCGGGTGCGCTTTCTCAACCTCATCGAAGAGGACAACGGAATACGGTTTGCGCCGTACTGCCTCGGTCAGCTGACCGCCCTCGTCATATCCGACATATCCTGGCGGCGCTCCGATCAGACGGGAAACGGAATGTTTCTCCATGTATTCACTCATATCGATACGAACCATGTTGTTCTCATCGTCAAACAATGCCTCCGCCAGCGCTTTTGCAAGCTCTGTCTTGCCGACACCGGTCGGACCTAGGAACAGGAACGAACCGATTGGTTTCGTCGGATCCTTGATGCCCGCTTTGGAACGGATAATCGCCTCCGTTACCTTGGTAACGCCCTCATCCTGTCCGATGACACGTTTATGCAGCAGTTCGTCCATATGCAGGGTCTTGCTGCGCTCGCTCTCGGTCAGTTTGGCAACCGGAATACCGGTCCACTTTGAAATAATCCGGGCAATCTCATCCTCGGTGACACTCTCATGTACCAGACTGAGATCCTGATTTTTCACTTTCTCTTCCTCTTCCGCCAACTGTTTCTGCAGTTCCGGCAGCTTGCCGTACTGGAGTTCAGCCGCTTTGTTTAGGTCATATGCCTGCTGCGCTGCCTGAATCTCGCCATTTACATGCTCAATCTCTTCACGCAGTTTGGACAGCTTATCAACGGAAGATTTTTCATTTTCCCACTGGGCTTTCTGGGTCGAAAAGCTGCTCTTGAGTTCTGCCAGTTCTTTCTGCAGTTCTGCCAGGCGATCCTGACTTAAGCGGTCAGTCTCTTTCTTAAGCGCAGCCTCTTCAATCTGCAGCTGCATGATACGTCTCGACAGTTCATCCAGCTCCGCCGGCATTGAATCCATCTCGGTCTTGATCATCGCGCACGCTTCATCAACCAGGTCGATCGCCTTATCCGGAAGGAAACGATCCGTGATATAACGATCCGAGAGGATTGCCGCCGATACAAGCGCAGAGTCGGTAATCTTGACTCCATGGTAAACCTCATATCTCTCTTTCAGACCACGCAGAATGGAAATCGTATCTTCCACGGTCGGCTCATCAACGTGAACCGGCTGGAAACGACGTTCCAGAGCTGCATCTTTTTCGATGTATTTACGGTACTCATCCAGGGTCGTCGCACCGATACAGTGCAGTTCACCTCTAGCCAGCATAGGCTTCAGCATATTCCCGGCGTCCATCGCGCCCTCGGATTTGCCCGCGCCGACGATCGTATGCAGCTCATCGATAAACAGAATAATCTGTCCCTCGCTCTTCTTGACCTCGTCAAGCACCGCTTTCAGTCTCTCTTCAAACTCGCCGCGGTACTTCGCGCCCGCCATCAGAGCGCCCATATCCAGGGCAAACAATTTCTTGTCCTTCAAGCCCTCCGGGACATCGCCGCGCACGATACGCTGTGCCAGTCCTTCAACAACGGCTGTCTTACCAACGCCAGGTTCACCAATCAGAACCGGGTTGTTTTTCGTCTTTCTGGAGAGAATCATAACCACGTTACGGATCTCACCGTCACGGCCGATGACCGGATCGAGCTTCTGATCTCTCGCACGTTCCACCAGATCGTAACCGTATTTATTTAAAGTGTCATACGTTGCCTCCGGATTATCGCTGACGACACGCTGGTTGCCGCGCACTGTCGAAAGCGCCTGCAAAAAGCTCTCTTTCGTAATGCCGTAGAGACGGAACAGTTCCTTGACCGCCTTATTCGGCTGTTTTAACATCGCCAGAAATAAGTGCTCGACGGAAACATACTCGTCCCCCATCGCCTTGGCTTCGTCCTCCGCGTTCACCAGCACCTTGTTGGCATCGTTGGAGAAATACACCTGACCGCCGGATACCTTCGGCAGCTTTCCAATCGCCTGCTGCACCTCATCACGGAACTGGTCGCCCGAGATTCCCATCTTTGTTATTAATTTAAAAATCAAGCTGTCTTCCACAGTCAAAAGACTGTACAGCAAATGTTCCTGATCAATCTGCTGGTTTCCATATTCATACGCCAGCTTTTCCGTATTTTGAACGGCTTCCAGAGACTTCTGGGTAAATTTACTGATATTCATAAACCTGCCTCCTTTCGAACAATCTGTGAAAACCTTTTGGTCTCCTTTTGTTCTAGCAGTAATATAACACTTGTTGTTAGCACTGTCAAGAGTAGAGTGCTAATTTTTTATGAAGAATTTGTGAAAACTTTTTTTTAAAATTTTCATGTAAGCATATCTTTCTTGCCGATTTACCTGTTTTATGTTACATTTATTATCAACAACTCGATCTGTTTTTTAACTATAAACCCTGCATTTACATGAAAGTTGAATCTAACTTATGAACCATCCATCCAACGAAAATATCCCATCAAGAAGCTTTTCTTATCATGCCTTTAACTTTACCTTTGTGCTTCTTCTGGCAGTATTTTTCATTTCCTTATACACCGTTGCACTGCTGAAAAGCAACAGCCGCATCACCCTGACCGCCGCCGTAGAACGGAATATTTCCTGTTCAGACGCGATTCACCGGGCGATATCGAGCCGGCTGACGCGGGCAGATTTTGAACAGATCAATACAAAATCCGATATGAGCTCCGCGCAGTATCGAAGCCTGCAGTCTTATTTAAATGAGCTTCGCAGCCTCAATTCGACGCGCTACTTATACACTGCCAAGCGTGGACCGGGCGGAAAACCCATCTACCTGATCGATGGCCTGGATCTGGAAGCACCTGATTTTGCTTATCCGGGCACCTACCTGGAAGAGGAAATGGTCCCGTATCTGGAAGCTGCCCTCTCCGGCAAAACGATCCACTCACAAAAGATCATTGATACCACATGGGGGCATATTTTTACCGCCTGCTATCCGGTCATTGCCTCCGACGGAACCAATGACATTCTCGGTGCCCTTTGTATCGAGATTGATATGGAAGACACTTACCGATCGATTGAGGCGATCAACCGTTCCTCCTTTGGAATCGCCGCTGCCGCGAGCATGATAGCACTTCTGCTAATTGTTATTTCCTATTTTTATACAAAGAAACAGAAGTCCAGAGAACTCACCCAGCAGCAGCTTCTGGAAGAGACCGCAAAAGCAGCAGAGGCAGCCAACAAGGCGAAATCGACCTTCCTGTTCAATATGTCGCATGATATCCGGACACCGATGAATGCGATCCTCGGTTATGCAGAACTTGCCAGAAACCATCTGCAGGAACCGGAAAAAATCGGTGAATATATGGACAAGATCCATATTTCCGGTGAAAAGATGCTCTCTATCATCAACAATATTCTTCAGTTTTCACAGATTGAGAATAACCAGATACACATTGAAGAAACCTCCGTCCAGACTGAGAAAAGTTTTGATTCCTGTATCGTCATGGTTCAGACTGCCCTGGAAGAAAAACAGCAGCATTTTCATGTGACCAAGGACATTTCGTACCCATATATCTACATTGACATGACGTATATGTCCGAAATTATATTGAATATTTTGAGCAATGCAATCAAATATACCGCCAAGGGCGGGACGATCTCCTGTGCCCTCCGCCAGGAGCCTGGTGAAACGGACGGCTGGTGTATCACAGAAATCGCAATCACCGATACCGGCATCGGCATTTCCGAGGAATTCCAGTCGCATATTTTTGAATCATTTTCACGGGAGCGTTCTTCCACCGTCAGCGGCATTGAAGGCACCGGACTTGGCATGGGAATCGTGAAAAATCTGGTGGATCTGATGCATGGAACGATCGAAGTAAAGAGCAAGCTCGGAGAAGGTTCAACGTTTACCGTCCGGATCCCATGCCGGATTTCCTCGCAGGAGGAAACAGAGCCTACCGCATTCGATGAAACAGCTGCCCAGACTCTATCCGGTTGCCGGATTCTTCTTGCGGAGGATAATGATCTGAACGCCGAAATTTCCATCGAACTTTTGACCCGCGAGGGGCTTTTGGTCGAACGGGCAAATGACGGGGTTGCCTGCCTGGAAATGCTGCAAAAAGCGCCGGAAGATTATTATGATTTGATTCTGATGGATATCCAGATGCCGATCATGGACGGCTACAAGGCAACGCGGGCGATCCGACGGTTTTCGGATAAGAAGAAGGCTGGCATTCCGATCGTTGCGATGACAGCGAATGCATTTACAGAGGATAAAGAGCGGGCGCTGGAATCCGGAATGAATGATCATGTGGCGAAGCCGATTGATATGAAGGTGCTGATGAGTGTGCTGGAGGAGCAGCTTTGTGGGCATAAAGGTTTATAAATGATGAAAAACGGCACACCGCATTCTCATCACTAAGTAATGAGAATGCGGTGTGCCGTTCTTCAAATCCTATTTTGTAAAATATTTCTCTTTAATGATCTCCACCGGCATCTGCTGTCCTGTCCAGAGTTCGAAGGATGCAGCTCCCTGATAGAGAAGCATGTACATACCATTGCTGGTCTTGCAGCCTGCCGCTTTTGCTTCACGCAATAAACGGGTCTCCTGCGGGTTGTAGATGACATCGAATACAAACAGGTCTTTGTGGAACATCGTTGTATCAGTAATGATCGTATTGTCCGTCTTCGGAGCCATGCCGACGGAAGTACCATTTACCAGAATCGCGCTGTCTGCGATGGACTGGCGCAGGATCTCCGGATCGGAGTAATCATGCAGGGTTACCTTGCACCCTGTGCGCTCGTTCAGTTTCTTTACAATCTCCTCAGCTCTCGGATAGAACGCGTCCTTGACGTTAAATACGTTAATTTCTGCCACGCCGTCTAAAGCTGCCTGTACAAGAATCGCGGTTGCGGCGCCGCCAGCGCCTAAAAGCGTCATTTTCTTGCCAATGATGTCTACACCATTTTCTGCAACTGCACGCATAAATCCGACGCCATCGGTCGTATAAGCAGTCAGAACACCGTCGTCGTTGACAATCGTATTGCAGGCGCCGGAAATCTCGGAAGCCGGTGAAACCTTGTCTGCCAGCTTGCACATGATATTTTTGCCCGGCATCGTGATATTCCAGCCGCGCGCGCCCATCGTCCGCAGTCCCTCAACCGCCTGCGGCATCTTCTCTTCCGGCACATCAAATGCCAGATATGTATAATCCAGACCTAACTGGCTGCACGCCTCGTTGTGCATCTCCGGCGAAACACTGTGTGCGACCGGGCTTCCCAGCAAACAAAGTAAACCTGTGTGTCCTGTGATATGATTCGACATCTTTTTTCCCCTTTCGTTTTCTCTGTCAGAACTTTCTGAGCAGTCACATTATTTAAACTTCTTCACCTGTGCAATGATCTCCTCGCAGATCTCATTCGCTGATTTTCCATCGGTCGCGATCACAATATCCGCTGCCGCTTCATACGCCGGTCTGCGCTTCTCCATCAGCTCGGAAACATATTCCACTGTCTTATTATTTTCCAGAAGCGGACGGTCATGGTTCTCTTTGACACGCTCCAGAATCGTCTCCGGCTTTGCGGTCAGAAGTATAATCTTGCCGCTCTTTCGCATCTCCTGTACATTGATCTCGCGCATCGCTACGCCGCCGCCGCAGGATACAATCTTGTTCTTCTCGTTTCTTACCTCTTTAAGCAGGTTTGTCTCCTCGTTGCGGAAATATGCCTCGCCGTGCAGATCGAAGATCTCGGAAATGCTCATGTTGTTCTTTTTCGCGATCATTTCATCCATTTCCACCACATCCATCGCAAAGGTATTCTGCAGTGCATTCGAAACGGTACTCTTTCCGACTCCCATAAATCCGATCAGGAAAATATTGAATCCAAACAACTCATGGGACTGGATCCGTTTGCTCCGGTAGAGGACGCTGTCGTAAACTGCCATGATTGACTTTTTGTATTCATAATCATCCAGCTTCGCAAGCATCTTGCTCTTCTTGCGCTCTTCCTCCTCTGCCTGATAAATCGGAAGTCCGTTTTTCTGTTTATAATTTGTAATCTCCTGGATAATCTGGCAGCGCATCCGCAGGGCATCGATCAGAATCTCGTCGCACATGTCCAAATCATTTCGCAGCTTCTTTAATTCATCCATCTGTCTCATCCTTCTTCACTTGTATTCATTCAAATCACTTTTGCACTTTACATTGAAAGTGTGTTTTATTATTATACCCGAATCAGGATATGAACGCAAGTGCTAATGCGGAATAGCAGGTATAACTGTAGGGGATATAATTTAATTAGATTCCCAGCTTCTCCTTCATGTAATCCACCGGTGTTGATTTTCCTGTATACAGTTCAATCGCGATCAGCGCCTGGAACAGCATCATGCTCATGCCGTTGTATACGCGGGTGCAGCCAGCTTCTTTGGCCTGCTTCATCATCACGGTCTCACGCGGTGCATATACCGTATCAGTTACGATCAGATCCTTGCGGAAATAGGACGGATCCGGGATATTGGACAGATCCTCCAGCGGGTGCATACCAACGCCGGTTGCATCACAGAAAATGTCTGCTTCGTGCATTTTCTCTTTTAAGAGTGCCAGATCGCCCAGGTCATGCATCTCGGCCTTGCAGTTAGAGTTCTTGTTGATGATATCAACGATCTCCTCGCCGCGTGCATAGAATTTATCTTTGATATTGAAGATATGCAGCTCTGCAATGCCGTCCAGTGCGCCGCGTACTGCGATAGCGGTTGCTGCACCGCCGGTACCGATGAGAACCATCTTCATTCCCTTGAAATCAATGCCTTCTTCCTTGATTCCCTGCCAGTAGCCCATACCGTCAGTGTTGTAACCCTTCAGGTATCCGGTTACATTGCCGTCTTTGTCACGGGTGTTGACTACAGTGTTGATCGCGCCGCACAGCTTTGCAGCCTCGTCTACCTCATCCAGATATTTGTGAACGACGGTCTTGTTCGGCATGGAGATGTTGGAACCCAGCATCTTCAGCGCACGAATACTCTCAACCGCTGCTTCCAGGGTATCGTTGTCTACCTCGAACGCAAGCTGGATAACATCGTCGCCATTCTTGTCATAGGCAAGGTTGTGGGTGGTTGGAGACTGTGTATGACGGATCGGGTAAGCCATTAATCCTACTAATTCGGTATGTCCTGTAATGTTTGGCATGATAATTTCCTCTTTTCTTCTCTATTTTTATAATCAAATAAAACGATATCATTCGTTCAGCGAACAGTCAGAATCTTTCAAATGCAATATTCAATTTCTTACTCCAACGGTGCCAGCTCTAAAAATCCTCTCGCTTCCAGCACGTTCAGAATCGCACGTCCTTCCATCGTTCCCTCCATGATACGGCGGGCGCGGACGGAATCTCCGATCGGGTAAATGAAGGTATCTGTGTTGTCAAATGCCTCTTCAAGCTGTGCCAGAATCGGATTGTTGGCGCGCATTCCCAGACAGTTGAAACCGAGGTCAAAGTTCAGATCCTCGATCGTGCCATCCGGCAGCTTCACGGTAAATGCGTTTTCTTTGACTTCCTGCAGCGCAGTATTCACATACTCTTTCACACCATATTTGTCGTGTGTCTCACGCATGGAACATTTTGTGATCGGATCTGCCAGCATACCAATCTGCGGGAGCATATCCACGATGGTACACTTCGCGCCGCGCGGTGCGAAATACTCCACAACATCCAGGCCAACGGAGCCGCCGCCGACTACAACCACTTTTTTGCCCTTGCAGAAATCATCCGGGTATTCTCCGGCTTTTACTTTCTGAATCATCTCGAAAATGGTATCGACATGACCGGCTGCGATGTTTTCCTTGAGTCCCTTGATCGGCGGAACGACTGGAACGGAACCGGTTGCGTTGACAATGATATCCGGCTTGAACTGTTTGATCTTGTCCACGGTTGCCTCGCAGTTCAGGAAAACATACAGGTTTTTCAGTCTCTTCGCACGTGCTTCCAGATATTTCGGGAAGTCTTTCATACGGTTCTTGCTTGGCAGGTCGGAGATGAAGGTGGAAAGTCCGCCTAATTTACCACTCTTTTCTAATAAGAATACGTTGCATCCAACCTCGGCTGCCGTGCAGGCTGCTTCCAGACCGGCTGTACCGCCGCCGACTACAACTACGTTGCAGTTTTTATTGACTTTCAGCTTCTTGTAGATATCGCCCTCCGGAACAGCCGGGTTGACGGTACAGCGGATCGGGCGGTTGACGCCGATTCGGTTGCCCGCACAGCCGACGTTACAGGAGATACATTTACGGAGAATCTCTTCCTCACCGTTCTGCACTTTGCTGACCCAGTTCGGCTCTGCAATGAGCCCGCGTCCCATGCCAACAATATCCACATCGCCGCTCTCCAATACTTTCTCAACGACCTCCGGATCGCGGTAGTTGCCCGCATTGATAACCGGTTTACCAAATTTATCCTTCACGGCTCTTGCCATGTAGGAACGCCAGCCATCCGGCAGGAAGTTCGAGTCAATCTGATACTGTAAGGACGGGTTCAGACCGCAGGATACATCGTACATATCTACGTACTCATCCAGATATTCGAGGTATTCCAGTGTGTCTTCCAGCGTGTTGCCGCCCGGCACGCGCTCTTCCGCAGAGATACGGACGATGATCGGGAACCACGGACCTACATTTTTCCGCACCTCTTCCAGAACCATCTTCGGGAAACGGAGACGATTCTCGACAGAGCCGCCGAATTCATCGGTTCTTTTGTTGTAATACGGGGAAATAAACTGACTCATCAGATAAGAATGACCACAGTGGATCTCAATCGCATCAAATCCGATCGCCTGTACACGTTTCGCCGCCTCGCCGTATTTTTTTACGGTCGTCAGGATCTCTTCCTTTGTCATCGGACGCGGAATCTCGCCGCCTGCCTTGGTCGGGATATTGGAGGAAGACACCGTCTCCATACCGGTTCTGGCAGAGGATGCAGAAGCGCCCGCATGGTTGACCTGAATCGCTACCATCGCGCCATTCTTGTGAAGATTCTCGACTAACTGATAGTAACGCGGCATAAAGCTGTCGTGATCGATGCGGATCTGGCTTGTGCCATTGGAACCAACCGGATATTCAATATTGGCATTCTCCAGAATAATCAGACCAGTTCCTCCCTTGGCACGCAGGGAATAATAATTCATATGGCGGTTGCTCATCTCACCGCTCGTCTCGCCATAGTTAGTACCCATCGGCGTCATGGCAACACGGTTTTTGATCGTCATGCGCTTAATGGTAATCGGTTCAAAAATTTTCGGGTATTTGCTCTTCATGATGAAATTCTCCTTCTCCATTGCATGAGAGGCATCCCTGTGTTTGTGACACTTTTATCATAACCGTTTTGCTTAAAAATTAACAATATCTTTCAAGTAAATTTTCAATACGTTTTTGCTATCGGTTTCCCGTTCCGCCTGCAGACCGTCCTGACGCGCCTGCTGTTTCATATATTCAATAAAGCGTTCCACCGCCGGAAGCCGGTAGCGTTCTTTCATCCAGAACATAAAAATCTGGTGATAAATGTCCAGATTTTCAATCGGATGAATGCAGACTCCCGGAGCAAGCTCCAGAATGTCCGTGCGCGGCATCAGTGCGATGCCAAAACTCTCCCGCACCAGCGCGACGATC
>OJPV01000767.1_pt1 | contig 14298 bp, 10 predicted proteins | sample 1598581 | NCBI WGS metagenome assembly OJPV01 (sample SAMN03922501, study PRJEB24848) | human gut metagenome | isolation source: stool sample | host: Homo sapiens | place: Germany | collected 2011-11
GAAATCCAAGAGGTAAAAGATTGGGAAAAATGTATTAATTCCTTACGTATAGAGCTTAATTGTGATATTTATATCACCGGTTCCAATGCCAAGCTCCTATCCGGTGAATTAGCCACTTATTTAGCAGGACGCTATGTAGAATTTGTTATTTATCCTTTTTCATTTTCTGAATTTATTGAGCTATATAATACTATACAGCCTAATACAAGTGAAGCAGACTGCTTCAAGAAATACCTGCACTTCGGAGGAATGCCATATTTGGCAGCCCTGCAATATAACGAAGCTGCCTGCAAACAATATTTACAGGATGTATATACATCAGTAGAACTGAAAGATATTGTACGCCGCAACAATATACGTGATGTTGACATGCTTGAACGCATACTTACCTACATAACTGCAAATATCGGTACCATTTTTTCTGCAAATGTGCTTTCTAAATATTTGAAAAGCGAAGGACGCAGTATGGCAACAGAAACCATTATCAACTACGTTAAAGCCTGCACCGATGCTTTTCTGTTTTATCAGGTAAAACGTCAGGATATACAAGGTAAAAAGCTGCTTGCTATCAACGAAAAATATTATGTCGCTGACCATGGCATCCGCGAAGCAGTCTTCGGCGGCAACATGAAGGATATCAATCTCATTTTGGAAAATATCGTTTATCTGGAGCTTTTACGCCGTGGTTATAAGGTGAGCATCGGCAAGTTAGATACCAAAGAAATTGATTTTATCTGTGAAAAACAGGATAAAAAAATTTATATTCAAGTTACGTACTTATTGGCTGCAGAAGAAACTATTCAACGTGAGTTCGGTTTTTACAATGAAATTACCGATAATTATCCGAAATATGTGCTTTCACTCGACGAATTCGATATGAGCCGTAATGGTATTATCCATAAAAATATCAGAGATTTTTTGACAGATGCATCTATATAACTGTTTAGAAAAATACCAAATTTAACATTATTAAAACCGTTACGTATACTCTTCAGCAGGATTTTTGCGTTCTGTAAAGAATTGTACAGTATAGAGTATGCAATGCAAAACGCAATATAACTAATTGCCAAGGAGGAACCGCTATGGAATTAACCGCTGTTGCGCAGCTGCGCCGCATGGTGCTGGAGCATTTATCCCGCTACACCTGGAATAACGAGTTGCCTGACCACGTCTACGATATTCTGCAGGAGGTACGCGAGGATACTCCGCGCTACCGCTGCTGTGTTTATAAAGAAAGAGCCGTACTGAAAAACCGTATTGATATGGCGTTGGGGCAGGAGTGCTCCAGCAATATCATCGAGGCTGCCAAGCTGACGCTGAACGAGCCTGAGCGCACCGATTTGCCGATTATCGACGTGCTCCCCGCAGCCTGCGACCAATGCCCGATTGATGCTTATTACGTTACCGATATGTGCCGTCACTGCATCACCCACAAATGCATGAATAACTGCCCGAAAAAGGCTATCAGCATTATTCAGGACCGTGCCTTTATCGATAAAACGAAATGTATCGAATGCGGACGCTGCAAGCAGATGTGCCCCTACGGTGCGATTATCGAAATCCATCGTCCCTGCGTGCGTGCCTGCGCCATCGGTGCCATCAGCATCGGTGAAAACCGTAAGGCTGTAATTGACTACGAAAAATGTGTTTCCTGCGGTGCCTGCCGCAACGCCTGCCCCTTCGGTGCTATCGACGAGCGCAGCAATATCATCCGCGTTATCCGTGAAATCCAGCAGGGCAAGCAGGTTATCGCCCTTGTGGCACCTTCTATCGTAGGCCAATACGGTTTGAAGATTACTATGGCGCAAATTTACGAGGCACTTCAAAAAGCAGGCTTCGCTGAAGTCGTAGAGGTTGGAATCGGCGCCGATATCACCAGCGTTAAAGAAGCAGAGGAATATCTGGATAAGGTTCCTGCCAAGCAGGGCTTTATGACCAGCTCCTGCTGCCCTGCCTTCGTTAAGCTGATTAAAACGCAGGTGCCGGAGGCTGCGGATAAAATTTCCGACACTCCCTCCCCCATGCTCACCTGCGCTGAGCTGATAAAGGAAAAATATCCTTATGCCGTTACCGTGTTCATCGGTCCCTGCATTGCCAAAAAGGTGGAAGCACGCGAGCACCGCGAAACCATCAACTACGTGCTTTCCTTTGAAGAGATTATGTGCATGCTGGAGGGCAAGGATATCAAATTTGCGGAAATGAGCGGCGATGCTGCGTATGAGCGTGATGCCTCCAAGCTCGGTCTGAGCTTCCCGCTGACTGCCGGAGTAAGTGCTGCCGTACAGGATACGGTTGCCGCTATGGGCGGTGAGGTGCATAACGCACAATACTGCTCCGGACTGGACAAATGCCGTGATACGGTTAAGGCTGCTGCCGCAGGCAAGCTCGACTGCAGCTATATCGAAGGCATGGCCTGCCCCAACGGCTGCATCGACGGCCCCGATACCGTAGGCGACTTCCACATCACGAAGGTTGCCCTGACGAAATATGCTGCGGCAGCCCCCAACAAGCAGGCTGCCCAAGACAAGCACACAAAATAATAATTTAAAGCCTATCCCTTCTGTCATGCCGGCAGAGGGGATAGTTTGTTAATAGCAGGATTTTAGTCTGCTAAAATCATAGAGTGCGTTCTACTGCGCACTAAAAAGAACGGAGATTCCCAAGCAAATGCAAAACACCCGCTACATCGGGCACATTGCTGCCCTCATTACAATTGCTACCTGGGGCACAACCTTTATTTCTACAAAGGTTTTACTTACCGGCTTTCAGCCGCTGGAAATCCTTTTTTTCCGCTTTATTATGGCCTTTTTCGCCCTTTGGCTGGCCTATCCCCAAATGCTGAAAACAGATAAAAAGCAGGAGCCTGTTTTTATGGCCGCAGGCCTTTGCGGCATCTGCCTCTACTACCTTTTGGAAAACATCGCCTTGACCTATACACAAGCCTCCAACGTTGGCGTAATCGGCAGCACAGCGCCTTTCTTTACCGCGCTGCTGGCGCATTATTTTATGCGTTCTGCCGGCAGTTTAAGCAAGCAGTTCATCATCGGCTTTTTTATCGTGATGAGCGGTATTGCCTGCATCAGCTTCAATGGTGCAGCCATGCAGCTCAATCCGCTGGGTGATTTGCTGGCGATTTCCGCCGCTGTCGTGTGGGCGTTTTATGCTCTGCTGACGAAAAAAATCAGCAGCTACGGTTATCCTGTTATCCTCGCCACACGCAGAACATTTTTCTACGGCATTCTCTTTATGGTGCCGGCGCTCGGTTTTCTGGATTTTGAACTGAACCTGGCACGCTTCGCCAATACTACCTATCTTTTCAATATCGTCTTTCTGGGACTGGGCGCTTCTGCTCTCTGCTTTGTCACCTGGAATTTGGCAGTTAGGGAGTTGGGCGCAGTAAAGGCCAGCGTTTATATTTATATGGTGCCCGTCATCACCGTCATTACCTCGGCGATTGTCCTGCAGGAAAAAATCACTCTGCTGGTAGCACTCGGTACCATCCTGACAATGACCGGCCTGTTTATTTCAGAATACCGCCCGAAGAAAAAAATAAAGTAAGAAGGCAAACAAATACGCCCTAGGCATCAACAGCCTAAGGCGTATTTTTATTTATTCTGCATATAATAATTAATAAAGGTCTGCGCAACCTGCGACATCTCTCTGCCCTTAACTATAGACAGTGTCATCTCCAGAAACAAGCGCTCATCCTTGATTTCCTTGCGGACCAGATTCGCTGGAAACAATTCTACAGCTGGTGCCGGTACAATTGCCACACCGGTATTTTTTTCTGCCCAGGCTATGGCCGAAAGCTTAGTAGTATTAATACTCATAACCTGCGGGAAAATGTGTGAATCCGAGCACACAGAAAAAAACAGCTCAGAACAGCCACGCGAAAGACATAACGGAATGTCCTCCAAATCATCCAGCAAGATATTAGGCTTATCATTTTTCAGATACGGGCTATCCTTATGAAAAAGCGCAACCAGACGCTCTTTACGGCTGAACAGCGTTTCAAAGCGTTTAGACTGCTTTAGGGGTGCATTGGCAATGCCTATTTCTGTTTTCCCCTCCAAAAGCTGCTGGGTTTGTTCGTCAATCGGCACCTCATACAGCTCATAATTAATATGCGGAAACTCTCTGTAAAAATCACTCAAAAAGTTTTTAATAAAGTTTATTGACATCGAAGGTGACAGACTGATGCGCAGCGTACCGCTAAAGCCTGCCTGACAGTCAACTATATCCTTCAGAGCGCTGTTTTCTGCCGAGCAGATATACTTAGCCTTGTTATATAAAATACAGCCTGCATCCGTAAGCTCAATGCTGTGACCGCCACGGCGCACATGCAGCAGCTGCGTACCAAAACGCTTCTGCAGCACCTTAAGCTGATTACTCAGCGCCGGCTGGGCAATCGCTATCTGCTTAGCTGCGGCAGAAATACTGCCGGCTTCAACTATGGCAATAAAATTGCGGTAATATTCTATGTCCATATAGGGTTCTCCTTTACTTCTCTCTGCCTTTATTATAATATACAGCAATATTTCTGAGTACTTTTTTAGTTTTTAAAATTAAATTTTTCATAAAACCAATGACAGCATATGCAAAACGCATATAACTCCAATAGATTATTTTTATAAGTGATTAGGAATAAAAGTTTAAGTTTTTCGTTTTTTTCTAAAAACAGACAACTATATATCATGAATTATCCTGTTCCCGCATCAAAGAACGAGTTAACGTATATGCATTTTTTATATGTAAAATGTATTTTCCGTATTTTACTTTATATGTTGATAGATTTAAACTGTAAGCAGATAAGGAAATTTCCAAAAAAGAAAAGAGGTTTTTGAAATGCTGGATGCAACACGTTTGCGCACCCCCTGCCTATTTGACAAAATAGTCAGCGCGGACGAAGCAGCCACACTGATTACCGACGGTATGAATGTCGGTGTCAGCGGCTTCACCCCCTCTGGCTATCCTAAGAAAACCACACTTGCTCTCGCTAAAGCCATCAAGGCCGGCAAAAAATGCCGTATCAATATTTGGAGCGGTGCTTCCGTCGGACCGGAAATCGAAGAAACACTTGCCGAAGTCGGCGGTATCAGCGGACGCATGCCTTATTATACAGCCTCCAACAAAACACTCAGCCGCCAGATCAACACCGGCAGCGTAACCTATATTGATCAGCATTTAAGCCACTTTGCCCAACAAATCGACTACGGCTTTTACGGCGATGTTGATGTTGCAATCGTTGAAGCCGCTGCTATTAATGCAGACGGCAGCATTGTTCTCGGTTCTGGTGTCGGCAACACGCCTATGCTTGTAAAGCCTGCGAAAAAAATTATCGTTGAGGTCAACACATCTATCCCTCTGACGCTGGAGGGAATGCACGATATTTACATCTGCAGCAAACCACCTGAGCGCACCGAAATCCCTATTTATCATGTCGGCGACCGCATCGGTTCTCCTTATGTAAGCTGCGGACTTGACAGAATTACCTGCATCGTCGAATCAGACATTGTCGACCATGTACGCAATTTAAGCGCTCCTGATGACACAAGCAAAAAAATTGCCGCTAACCTGGTTGATTTTCTGGAGCACGAGCAGCGCCACGGCCGTCTGCCGCAGCAAATGCTGCCGTTGCAGTCCGGCGTAGGAAGCATAGCCAATGCTGTATTAATGGGTTTGGCAGAATCTAAATTTGAAAATCTTACTATGTACTCGGAGATTTTGCAAGATTCTGTTTTCAAAAGGCTGTCAAAACAAATGACGTTATTACGGCAGATTTAAGCGTTGCGGAACGTCAGATTGCCCGTGTAAATGAAATGAAGGCTCACCGTGACCAGCACGCAGTAGATGCTTCCCTGAAAGCTCTGAAGGAAGCTGCCAATGGTGAAGCTAACCTTATGCCTTATCTGATTGATGCTGTTAAAACCTATGCAACCTTAGGCGAAATCTGCGGCGTACTGCGCGAGGTTTTCGGAGAATACCAGCAGGGAGGTAATTTGTTTTAAGGCTAAGGCAGGTGTTTACGTTGCATTTGGCGAATACCATGGCAATAGTTAAAATTAAAGCAAAGGCAGGTATTTACAATGACAACTAAAGTATTAGCAAAATTTACCGCAGAATTGTGCTACGAAAAGCTTTCTGCTCACAGTATCGAAATGGCTAAAAAATGTCTGCTGGACTGGCTGGGAATTGCTATCCGCGGTTCGCAGGAAAAACCGGTACGCATCATCCATGATGTTATTCTTCAGGGCGATGCACCGAAGGCGAATATCTTCGGCAGTATCCCTGCAAAAAAGGCTAGCGCCCTGAACGCTGCCTTTATCAACAGCGCTGCTTCCCACAGTCTGGACTTCGATGATTTGCATAACCCTTCGATTATCCACCCGGCCTGCGTCGTTGTTTCCCCCGCGCTGGCTGTCTGCGAAGCGGAGCACAAAAGCGGCAAGCAGCTTATTGCCGCTATATGCGCAGGCTACGAGGCCAGCGGCCGCGTAGGCGAAGCTGTAATCCCGGAATCCTACTTCTTCTGGCATACCACCGGTACTGCAGGCACCATCGCCGCCGGTGCTGCTGCCGCCAACGCCCTCGGTCTTGACGCACAGCAGACACTGATGTGCTACGGCAGCGCCGGTACACAGGCAGCAGGCCTGTGGGAGTTTTTAAAAGAGGGTGCCATGAGCAAGCCGCTGCACACAGGCAAGGCTTCCTACAGCGGTGTTCTCAGCGCTTATCTGTCGCAAAAGGGCTTTACTGCCGCCAGCGAAATTTTAGAAGGCGAAAAGGGCTTCTGCCGTGCCATGGTCAAAGAACCACATCTGGAAAAGCTTACCGAAAGCATGAGCACCGACAAGCTGAAAATCGACATCAACTCCTTCAAGCCCTACGCCTGCTGCAAGCATGCTCACGCCGCTCTTTACGCCATTCAGGAGCTGCGCAAGGCTCATTCTCTGCAGCCTGAGGACATCGCTAAAATTAAGCTTTACGTCAACGATATTACGAACTATCTGATCAATAATCCGCAGCCGCAAACTCCCTACGGCGGCAAATTCAGTATTCAATATTGCTCCGCTGCCATGCTGAAGTTCGGCGAAGTAGGCATTGCGCAGTTCAGTGAGGAATGTATCCATAACAAAGAGCTTACGGATTTAATGCAGCGCATCGAGGTTATCCGCGATGAGGCTATGGAACAGCTTCATGCGGCAGATGCTTCCAAATTGGCTTCCAGAGTAGAAATCCAGCTGCAAAACGGACAAACACTGACAATGCAGGTTGATTATCCTAAGGGAGATCCGGAAAATCCTCTGACCTGGGAGGAGCTCTGTGCTAAATTTATGAGCCTTGCCGTACCTGTCTACGGTGAAGCTAAAGCATTACGTTTACAAATTTGGGTAGCAAGCCTTGAGCAATGCAGTGACGTTGCCCAAGCTTTGGACGCCTGTCTAAAGGAGGAATGATTTATGCAACCGGAAGAAATTATCCGAAGCGTAAAAGATATCTACACGCATAACGCTTTTATGCAGCACTGCGGCATAAAGGTTCACAGCATCAGCTGCGGCAAAGCTGCAGTAGGCCTGCGCATTGACCCTGCCATACACACAAACCTCAACGGCAAGCTGCATGGAGGCTTGCTTACAACACTGGTGGATAATGCCACCGGCATCGCCTGCGCCGCTATGGGCAAGCGCGTGGTTACGGTATCGATGACCGTAGATTTCATCAAGGGCGCTCCTTCCGGTGCAATGGTAGAGGCACAGGCTGAGGTTGTTTCGCATAATGACCGATTGATTACTATGCAGATTCATGTATATGATACTGATGCAGATATACTGCTGGCCACCGGCAGCTGCTGTATGCTGACGATTGCCGACTTCCCCGGAATTCCGGAAAAGTGGTAGATGTCAGCTCCGCAGGTAATCTATAAAACATATACCATAACAGCTTAACTGCTTTCGTTACAATGTAAAAAGGCGTTCTCCCCTGCGGGAGAACGCCTTTACTGTAAGAAAAAATCTTTGTCAAATTCATTCCGCCTTAATTGCTTCAACCTGCTCAATGGAAAGTGAAGTAGCCTTAGCAATATCCCCTACAGATAATCCCATGCTTAAAAGACGCTTTGCAGTTGCAGTCTTTTCTTTTGCCTTGCCTTCGGCGAGACCTTCAGCTTTACCTTCAGCTTTACCTTCAGCCTTAGCTTCCCGTCTTTCGTCTAACAAACGTGCTTCCAAAAGCATAAATTCTCGCCTCACTTTCGAATCAAGCTTGTTCAGCCTTAATCGCTTCAACCTGCTCAACGGAAAGTGAAGTAGCCTTAGCAATATCCCCTACAGATAATCCCATGCTTAAAAGACGCTTTGCAGTTGCAGTCTTTTCTTTTGCCTTGCCTTCGGCGAGACCTTCAGCTTTGCCTTCAGCCTTAGCTTCTCGTCTTTCGTCTAACAAACGTGCTTCCAAAAGCATAAATTCTCGCCTCACTTTCGAATCAAGCTTAAGATAGCTGATTTCATCATCAATTTGTCTTGTGAAATCGCTATTTATAACGTGGTTATTAACATAATCATAAAAACTTTTGATGTCCTTGGAAATACTGCCATGCGTACCTTTGGTATTCAAAATCATAGTAGTTGCTTCATCGGGAAGCTCCAGCTCCAAATCCTCCAGACAACGCTTTTTAAAGGTGTAAACATAATTTCCCTTGGCAAAAAAATCAAAAACACAGATAAAAATGATATAGGTTGGCGGCAACAGATCATATTCCTGGTTCTTCTGCAGCAAGTCAATATCCATCAATGCCTGATAGTAGCGTGTGCGCTTGGGCAGCACGTAGTTTTTGGTATCAGGATTTTTGGTGTTCTTGACCTGCATTTCCAGATTGTAATGCGTATTCTTGTCATCTGCCACAATGATGTCTAGACGGATACCACGGCTGACGAATTCAGGCTCAAGGGATTTTTCTGCCTCCAAGTAGTTGATATCAGCAATTTTGATCTGCAGTAATTCCTCTAACAGGTGAATACAGATACGCTTGCGCGACATAACCTTTTTGAATATGAAATCACTTTGAATCGTCAGGTTTTCGAATTTTGTTGCTAAGTTTTGCATATGTTTCCTCCTTTGATTATAGCATAAAGTCAGGCAAAAATATATAAGCCGGCGATTGCAACTGACGTAAAAGAAAAGGCGCCTGCCGAAAGCTCGACAAGCGCCACTGATCCGCATGACCAGGCATAAGCTCCGCCAAAATGCGGCTACCTATGCAACTAAGGTAATTATATCACAGATGTATTATAAAAAACAATAGTTCATAAAAAGAAAAATGCCGTTGCAATTATTGATATATTCCCTGCGACAAAAGGCGTTCTCCCCTGCGGGAGAACGCCTTTACTGTTTATTGAGCTTTATTCACTTGTCACTGCCGACAATTTATTTTGCCAGCTTGTTGCCGTAATGGTCGCGCTCGCCTTTAGTATCGTTTACGCGTACACGTTCGATCTTATCGCGATCGCCGTCTTCACCGCTGATGCGGTCTACACGGATGCGGCCCAATTCAGGCTCAAATTCTTTGATGATCTTTTCTTCCAGAGCTGCGCCTTTTTCGATTGCACGATAGAGCATTGCAGCAAATTCATAACGAGTCATCAGACGGTCACCGCCGAAGTTGCCGTCAGGATAGCCTTCGATGTAGCCGTTGCCTGCCAGCTTAGCGATGTATTCATATGCCCAGTGGTTAGCCGGAACATCCGGGAAGAGCTTGGTCTTGGTTTCATCCAGCATACCGAATGCTTTTTCCATCTTAGCCATCTTAGCGCCCATTACTGCCAGCTGACCGCGGAGGTCGATAACCTCACGAGCCAGAGCGGTACGGCTGTTGCTTACATGGTTGGTGCGGTCCAGAGCGAAGGATACGCCTGCGTTAACCATGTTTTCACCATTGCCTACGGTACCTGCAACACTGAACATTACCTTTTCGTCAGGACGATAGTATGCGCCGATTGCTGCAGCGTTTTCACCGCCGTAGTTGCCATAGCCTGCGGAGAAGGTCAGTTTGTCGTCCGGATCAAAGTCCATCGGATGCAGTGCTGCCAGAGCTGCTGCGCCTGCGCCAACCTTGTTCACACGGTTGCCCAGTTGGTTGATGCGGTTGTTGATCGTTTTTTCACTTTCCTTCAGCTGACCTACGTTAACTGCATCGCTATTTTCTTTACCGTCTGCTACATTTGTAATCTGCATGCCGTTTGCATTCAGACCATTCTTATCGATGTAGGTCTTACCGTCAACCTTCAGCTCATCAGCCTTCAGAGAAGTGTTCGGACCAACTGCCAAGCCATCATTGTTGATGGAGGTTTGACCTGCGGTTACAGCAGTTGCAGATACGCTAACCTTATCGCCAACCTTCAGGCCGTCTTTGTTCATTTCGGTTTGGCCAGTGGTTACGCTACCCTTATCGCCAAGATCAATTTTATTCTTCAGAGCAACATTGTATTCCTTGCCACCGTCTTTATTGGTGGTTTCGGTTACAGCAATGTTGTCACCTGCGGTAACAGTGGTATGCTGCTTAGCAAGCTTTTCAACACCGTCTACACGGGTATTCAGCTTATCGATGTTTTGCTTGTTGCTAGCAATATCATTAGCGTTTTTCTCGATATTTGCTTTGTTGGTAGCAATGTCTGCTTTATTTTGAGCAATGTCTGCTTTATTTTGAGCGATATCTGCTTTATTCTGAGCAATGTCTGCTTTATTTTGAGCGATATCTGCTTTGTTTTGAGCGATATCAGCTTCGTTCTGGGTTACGCGTTTATCCAATGCTGCAACATTCTCATTGGTCTGATGCAGTTGGCTGCCGTTGATAGCGTCAGTAGAGGTTTTGCTTACTTCGCCTGCAGCTACGCCGCTGATCTTGCCGTCTGCAGCAATAGTCACCTGACCCAGCTTAGCGCCTGTGGTGGTGATTTGGCTGTAGTTGCCGCTTGCATCGCCTAAGTACAGCTCACCGTCACGCAGTGCGGAATTACCGGTATATACGCCGTTTTTCAGTACTACGTTGCCGATTTCACCTGCAGTTGCGATTACTTTGCCGTCTTTATCTACGGAGAAGTTGTTGTTTGCTGCGTAGAATGCGCCGGTGCTGTTTACAAGGAACGGCATAATTCCGTTTTCTGCCATAGTACCTACGGACAGGTTGTATTTTGCGTTCAGTGCATTGGTCTGGATGGAGTTTACACCGGCCATGTTGCCTTTTTCATCGATGGTTACCTGACCAAGTTTAGCGGATTTCGGAGTGATTTGGCTGTAGTTGCCGCTTGCATCGCCTAAGTACAGCTCACCGTCACGCAGTGCGGAATTACCGGTATATACGCCGTTTTTCAGTACTACGTTGCCGATTTCACCTGCAGTTGCGATTACTTTGCCGTCTTTATCTACGGAGAAGTTGTTGTTTGCTGCGTAGAATGCGCCGGTGCTGTTTACAAGGAACGGCATAATTCCGTTTTCTGCCATAGTACCTACGGACAGGTTGTATTTTGCGTTCAGTGCATTGGTCTGGATGGAGTTTACACCGGCCATGTTGCCTTTTTCATCGATGGTTACCTGACCAAGTTTAGCGGATTTCGGAGTGATTTGGCTGTAGTTGCCGCTTGCATCGCCTAAGTACAGCTCACCGTCACGCAGTGCGGAATTACCGGTATATACGCCGTTTTTCAGTACTACGTTGCCGATTTCACCTGCAGTTGCGATTACTTTGCCGTCTTTATCTACGGAGAAGTTGTTGTTTGCTGCGTAGAATGCGCCGGTGCTGCTTACAAGGAACGGCATAATTCCGTTTTCTGCCATAGTACCTACGGACAGGCTGTATTTGGAGTTCAGTGCATTGGTCTGAACATAGTTTACATCAATGTTTTTGTTCAGCTTAACTTGAACTTTAGTGCCGTCATGGCTTACGCTGATGTTCTTGTCACCGCTGAAGTCAACATAATCGCCGGGTTTTACGTTGGTTGCTCCGGTTGCAACACCGTTGGTAGACAAATTCCAACCTGCATTAGCAGTGTCGCTTACTTTTTTCAGTTGGCTTACGTTTACAGCATCGGTATCAGCTACGCCTGCTGCTACACCGGTAATCTTGCTGCCTGCTACATTCAAGCCACCGCTGATGGTTGTTCCGTTTTCACCAAGCATGATGGATTTTGCACTATAATCAGCACCGATATAGCTCATGCCAATACCGCTGTTAGTAATTGCAAAGTATTTATTACCATTGGAAATGATGATGCTATCTTTATTCAAGTTAATTTTGGAATCTCCATTGGCAACAGAGGTAATATCAGTCAAATCGCCTGCAACATTAACCTTGTAATCAGTCTGGCCGTCTTTAACTGTAGATTCAACTGTTGTATTCTTACCGTTAGATAAGGTGGTATGTTTACCTGCTTCGGTTGCTACTGCATTCAGTTGGCTTACGTTTACAGCGTCAGTATCGGCTTCGCCTGCTGCTACGCCGCTGATCTTGCCGTCTGCAGCAATAGTCACCTGACCCAGCTTAGCGCCTGTGGTGGAGTTCAGTGCATTGGTCTGGATGGAGTTTACATCAATGTTTTTGTTCAGCTCAACCTGAACCTTAGTGCCGTCATGGCTTACGCTGATGTTCTTGTCACCTCTGAAGTCAACATAATCGCCGGGTTTTACGTTGGTTGCTTCGGTTCCAAAACCGTTGGTAGACAGGTTCCAGCCTGCATTAGCAGTGTCGCTTACTTTTTGCAGTTGGCTTACGTTTACAGCGTCAGTATCGGCTTCGCCTGCTGCTACATTGATAATCTGACGGTTAGCGCCAGTGCTGCCTACGGATACTGCATTAGCTCTGTCAGCTACACTGCCGGCACCCAGAGCAACTCCGCCTTCACCGGTAACTTTGGCATTATGACCGAGAACAACAGCGTTATTAACAGTTGTTTCGGTTAATTTATCAGCAGAGCCGAAAATAACGTTATCCTTACCGCTTACATTGTGATTATCACCGATAACCTTGTTGCCGTCTGCGGTAACTTCATTTTTAATACCAATTACGGTAACATCAGATGCATTGAAAACAGTGTTTTGATAACCGTTTACAAAGTCATACTTGGCAGCCTTAGCTTTAGTACCGGTTACTTTATTTTTTACGCCGGTCAGTTGGGAGTATTTAGCGTAATCAGCCTTGTTGCCGCCGCCGATTGCCATTACAGAACCACCTGCATAATCGCTGGACTGCATGGCTTTAATAGCCTTTTGCTGTGCTTCCGCAACAGACACATTATTCCAGTTAGTGTCAATGCCGACTTTTTCAATAGAGTTGGTAACTTCGTTGCCGGTACCCCAGATTAAAGCAGCATTAGCATTTTGTGTTCTGTTAGCAAAGCCAAGCACACTGCTGGCAACACCGCTGTAACTGCTACTGCTGGTTTCAGATTCGATGCTGTTCATAGAACCATAAATGGTAGCACCTGTATTTTTAGTATCCGAACCGGAAGCAATAGACAATGCACCGGTTACAGCTGCTAAGGAGCCGCTATTATAAGCACCGGCACCAAGAGTAGTAGAATAAATACCATCATTATAGGTCATAGCGTTTGCCGGGTTAATTTCAATATCGCCAAGCTTGCCGGTATAGGAATGATCACCAAGCATAACAGAGCCTGTGCGTGCTACTGTATTTTTACCGATAGCAATAGAACCGGCTATTTTTGAACCGTCGGCTACTTTATACTTATACGGAATACCAAAAAACGACTCGGCTCCAACTACATTCGGTGCCGGATTATCAGCCATTGCCGGAGCCATGCTTGCGCAGGTCATTACACCTGTTGCAATCAGCATTGCCAACAGCTTTTTGGTAGAGCAGCTTTTAGTTCCATGGCTTTTTGCCATTTCGGAAACAACGACATATGCGTTGCGTGCTTCACTCCAAATTACTTTGAATACTTTGTTCATAAAAAACACCTCACACATAAATATTATTATTTATATACTGTACGTAACACCTGTCACGTGTGGAAACAAGTGAAACAGCTGTTTCAGTAATTGTCCTGCGATAGTATTGCCCCGCTTTCAAGCATCTGCTATCCTGCAATAGCACTAAGCAGCCTGCATCAATAACAATAGTTGTAAGCACAGCTTTCGGCTATTTCTTTAATTAAGCGAACAATTATGATCAATTTTTATTATAGCACTTTTATATTTTCTGCGCAAGGTGCGAATATGTACTAATAGTTTAACTCGCTTATTTTTTCAAAAGCACAATAAGACCGTCGTAAACTGCATCCGGGCTAA
>OJPV01000769.1_pt1 | contig 14275 bp, 10 predicted proteins | sample 1598581 | NCBI WGS metagenome assembly OJPV01 (sample SAMN03922501, study PRJEB24848) | human gut metagenome | isolation source: stool sample | host: Homo sapiens | place: Germany | collected 2011-11
ATGGTCGTCTTTGTTAGGTGAGTTTTCCTCGCCCATTCCGTCAATGTAGTTTACAAAATCGCCCTGAATTTTTTCGGAATTTGCCGTATCATTATTTACTATCGGAACGGCACTATCCTCTGCCTCTTTACCGTTCACCCAAAGCTTGCAGGTGATTTTATACGATTTGAGATATGTCATATCATCGCCGTACATATCCGAGATGAAATATGAAAGATCGGTTTTGCCTCCCTTGAGTACCTTGAATTCAGCAGAAACAAGAGCCTTGTCACCGTTAAGCTTTACGGGATTCTGAACATCTGTCCATGTAAAGGTGTAATAATTCTTCAGTTTAGGGTTACCAATCGCATTTTTAAAGCTTTCACAGTTTATTGAATCGGCATTCAACTTCAAATATTCATCGTTGTAAAAGAAACTCATTGCGGCTCCGATTACTTCTTCTTTTGTATCGGTCATATAAATAGCATACTTTACCGTATCGCCGGCTTTAGCTGTTACGGAATCCTTTTCATCTGTTGAAATGCTGATTGTAAGGTTATCCTCGGCAGCACTTGCAGGAATACAGAATGCTGACACGGTAAGTACAGCCACGAAGAGAATTGAAAGCATATTTTTGATTTTTTTAGACATTTTTTTCATTCCTTTAGTTTGATATCCCTATTATATATCATTAAGACTAAAATTTCAATCAATATTTTAACAATTCTCGGTGAAATTTATGTGAAAAAAATTAATTGCAGACTTGCCTTTAAAGAAATGATATTTTTGAAATTATAATTCAAACTGATTTTCACAACATTACGATATAAAAAAACGCCCCTCGGAAAACCGAGAGGCGAAAAATTATTTTTTTAATCTGTCAACGCCGTTAACAGTCTTACAATAGGAAATTCAATTACTTATTGAATCTCTTTCTTGTGAAGTAAACAACACCTGTTGCAGAAACAAGAGCTAAGAGGATAACTACTGCCATAGAAGCATTACCTGTCTGTACTGCGTTGCTGCTTGTGCCGTTAGCCGGTGTGTCAGAAGTAGCTGTGTCAGCTGTTGACTGACCCTTTGTTGCAGCCTGTGTAGCAGATGTAGCATCAGGTGTAGTAGGAGCTACTGTAGTAGGCTCTGTTGCAGCAGGCTCTGTTGTAGTAGGCTCTGTTGCAGCAGGCTCTGTTGTAGTAGGCTCTGTTGTAGCAGGCTCTGTTGTAGCAGGCTCTGTTGTAGTAGGCTCTACTGTTGTAGGCTCTGTTGTAGCAGGCTCTGTTGTAGCAGGCTCTGTTGTAGCAGGCTCTGTTGTTGTAGGCTCTGTTGTTGTAGGCTCAACATATGCCTCAACCTTAGCGTCTGAGTTAATGTGATCAAAGAGATCATTAGCCATGTCGCCGTTAACTACTGCTTCATATTCTGAATCAGCATCAACTGTGCCTGTTGCAGGATTGAGCTTACCAAGTGTAAGATCAACTACATTGAGGTCAACATTTGTTGTACCTGTACCGTTAACTGTGAACACAGCCTCAACAAGCTTCTTGCCGCCTGCAAAATCATAAAGTGCAAGGTTTGAAGCATTGCCTGAAACATCATTCATATTTACCATGCCATCAGCGATTTCAGGCATTGTAAGTGAATCAAGTGTAAGGAGGTTCTTATCATATGTAAGAGCCCACTGTACTTCTTCAAGCTGTGCGTCCTTAGTGTCAAGGAGATAGTAAACTGATACCTTGTCGCCTACATTAAATGTGCCTGAACCGTTAGCCTGGCAAATATTAGATGTAGCGTTGATTGTTAAATTATCAACTGCAGGAGTTGAAGGCTCAACCTTAACAGTAGCCTTAGCGCCTGAACGTGTTGAATAATCAAATTTAGAAATGTCGAGTGTGATTGTTACATCAACGAGTGAATCTTCTTCAAAACCTGCAGAAACTGTGTTAAGAAGCATGTTCTCACCATTGAATGTAAGGTCAAATTCTTCGCCTATAGGAGCTGCGCTCTGCTCGGGAAGACCCCAGTTAGCTGCCCAATCATCGTTTACAGCAAACTTGAACTGATAAGCATCATCTGCAGATTCAATATTTTCATACTTAATCTGATATACCTTGTCAGAAACCTGAGTCATGTGGTTAGCTTCAGCGTCAACACCCCATGCTACACCGTTGAGCCAGTTGTCTTCACCGTTACCAACAACTGTAATGCTGTTAACTTCAAGGTCTGTTACCATTTTAACGCCGTCACCTGTTACAGTAATCTTGTTTGTAGCAGGATCGAATGTTACAGTAACATCACAAGCTGTTTCTACATCGAAAGTTACATTGTTATCTGTACCGTCAAGACCGATCCACTTCTGCTCGTCGCCTGTGTTTGCAACAACCTTGAGCTGATAGCTTTTACCTGCAGGAACAGCAGAGAATGTCTTTGTGAATACGCTACCGTCAGCTGTCATAACATTTTCAGGAGCTGCAGCAGGTGTACCAACCCATTCATAGCCTGTAAGATTTGTTGTACCGGCAACTACATATGTAGTATCGGCAGCAGGAGCTGTTGTAGGCTCTTCTGTTGTAGGTTCTACTGTTGTAGGCTCTACTGTTGTAGGTTCTACTGTTGTAGGCTCTACTGTTGTAGGCTCTGCTACTGTTGTAGGCTCTACTGTTGTAGGCTCTTCTGAACCGTCGGGAACTGTTACAGTTTTAGCAACTGCGACATACTTATCAACTGCATCCTGATCTAATACAGATCTGTCTAAGAGTACTACTTCATCACTAGGGATTTCCAACTCTGATACAGGGTCTTGATTTGAAATAGTAAGATACTCTACATCAAGGTCAACAGTAGTTGCTACAGCCTCGGGATTGATCACATCGAATTCAACAGAAGAAAATACTATTTCTTTTTCTGATGAAAAATAGAGACTTGTGTCACTTCCTATACCCATAAGTAAACCAGGAGCTACATTTTTGTTGAATTCGAAATTTGGATATTCGAATGAAGTACTCTTTCTTGTATTAGCTGAAACCTTGAGAACAGCAGGATCATAGTTCATTTTATACTGGAAGTTCAACATACCATCTCTGTCCTTGGTCTGGAACATGTATGTAACCCTTACAGTCTTCTGATCTGCGCTGAGAGTAACCTGCTTCTCAGAAAAGAGGTTTGAAGTAGCTGTAACTGTGAGACCCTTTTTTGCAGGAGCTGCAGTTGTAGGCTCTGCTACTGTTGTAGGCTCTGCTACTGTTGTGGGCTCTGCTACTGTTGTAGGCTCTGCTACTGTTGTAGGCTCTGCATCAGTAACGATGTCAACCTTACCCTTTGCACCCTGCTTTGTAGCATAGTCAAAGTTTGAAAGGTCAAGTGTAAGAACGATGTCATAACCGTCTTCGTAACCAGCTGCATCTGTATCAATGATCATGTTCTGACCGTTGTATGTAAGGTCAAACCACTCATTGAGAGGAGCTGTGCCCTGCTCAGGAAGGCCCCAGTTATCTGCCCATGAACCGTTGGCAGCAAACTTGAACTGATAGTTCTCATAAGCGTCAAGGCTCTCAAACTTAATCTGGTAAACCTTTGAACCCTCAGATGTCTCTGTCATGTGGTTAGCTTCAGCATCTACCTTCCAGTCCTTACCGTTGAGCCATGCATCTTCACCGTTACCAACGACTGTAATGTGGTCAACAACAAGTTCTGTCGGAATTACAACACCTTCACCTGTTGCAGTGATTTCATTTGTTGTAGGGTTGTAAGTTACTGTTACATCACATTCCTTTGTTACATTGAATGTGAAGTTGTCTTCGCCGGTATCGCCTACACCAATCCACTCTTTATCGTTTTTAACGACCTTGAACTGGTAGCCGTTGCCGACTGCTACGTTGGTAAATACTTTTTCGTAGTTACCGTCGCCGTTTTCTGTCATTACATTATCTCCGCAAGTTGCTTCAGTCTCAGCCCACTTGTAACCTGTGAGTTCTTCACAACCGGATACGAAATATGAATCGCCGGCAGCAGAAACGCTCACTACAGTTGCAACGAGTGATGTCACAACAAGCATCATAGACAGTAAAAGGCTAAGTGCTTTTTTGAACATTTTCTTTTCCTCCTTATGTGATAATGCTTCTATAAGCAGTTTAATTATACAACAATCAACCACCAAAAGTCAATGCTAAAAACTCTTGCTGACTGATTATTTGACAAAATATTGTTTTTTTGTAGGAATGCACAAATAAAATATCATTTATTTGTTATTTGTAACCATTCACATTGTGAGATTGCCAGTTCCAACTATCACGGCACATATCCTCAAGACTTTTCTCGGCAATCCATCCAAGTATTTTCTTGGCTTTTGTTGCATCGGCAAAGCATTCTGCAATGTCGCCTGCTCGGCGTGGCTTTATAACATAAGGAATTTCAATAGAATTTGCCTTTTCAAAAGCCTTTACAATATCAAGAACGCTGTAGCCCACACCTGTTCCGAGATTAAAAATCTCGGTTCCCTTGTGCTCTGCGGAATATTCAATAGCCTTTACATGACCTTTTGCAAGGTCAACAACATGGATATAGTCACGCACACCCGTGCCGTCATGCGTAGGGTAATCGTTGCCGAAAACACCGAGACACTTGAGTCTGCCGGCGGCAACCTGTGTTATGTACGGCATAAGGTTATTCGGGATTCCGTTAGGATCTTCACCGATTCTGCCGCTTTCGTGAGCGCCGATTGGGTTAAAGTAACGAAGAAGAACAACAGACATATCGGGATTTGCGTTTGCGGTGTCTGTAAGAATTTGTTCCATCATAAACTTTGTCCAGCCATACGGATTTGTAGGAGAACCCTTTGGCATTGTTTCAACAAGCGGAACAGTTTCCGGAGTACCGTAAACCGTGGCACTTGAGCTGAAAATAAAGTTATTTACACCGTGTTTTTTCATCACCTCAAGCAATGTGAGCGTTGAATCAATGTTGTTACGGTAATATTCAACAGGCTTCTCGCAGCTTTCACCTACTGCTTTAAGACCTGCAAAGTGAATTACCGCATCAATCTTATTCTCCGAAAAAATCTTTTCAACGGCATCTCTGTCACATACATCGGCCTCATAGAGCGGAATTTTTCTGCCTGTCAGTTCTTCAACTCTTTCAACCGCAACGGGACAGCTGTTTGAAAAATTATCTGCAATTACAACATCGTGACCTGCGTTGATGAGTTCAACACAAGTGTGCGAGCCGATATATCCGGCGCCGCCTGCAAGCAAAACATTCATTTTAAAATTCCTTTCTTAACAATCAGCATTTTTCAGGCTCGGGATAGTCAACACCAAAGGTTTCGGCTGTAACCTTTGCCATAATCTGAGGATCAAGAGGCTTGTCGGAATAGTCTGTGTCACACTCTGCGATTTCATTGACAACATCCATACCCTCAATCACCTTGCCGAATGCGGCATACTGACCGTCAAGGTGCGGAGCGTTCTTGTGCATAATGAAGAACTGCGAGCCTGCTGAGTCGGGCATCATTGAACGAGCCATTGAGAGAACACCCTCTGTATGCTTGAGATTGTTTTCAAAGCCGTTCACGGCAAATTCGCCCTTGATTGAATATCCGGGACCGCCCATACCCGTGCCTTCGGGACAACCGCCCTGAATCATGAAACCGTAGATTACACGGTGAAATGTAAGACCGTCATAGTAACCCTTGTTTACAAGGCTGAGAAAATTATTTACAGTATTCGGAGCAATTTCGGGATAAAGCTCCGCTTTGATTGTTTTTCCGTTTTCCATTTCAAAAGTAACAATAGGATTGCTCATTTTAAATCGTCCTTTCGGTTTATTAACACTATTTTAGTATATTCTTGATAAAATAGCAAGCATTTTAGTGATTATTTGCGAATAAATCAGCCTTTTTCAATACTCATTGTAGCAAAAGCATTGAGGTCTGTTCCTGCAATATTTCCGCTGAGAAACTCGTAATATCCCTGTGAACCGACCATGGCGGCATTGTCACCGCAAAGAGATTTTTCGGGCATATACATTTCCCAATCACGCTTTTTACACTCTTCTGCAAGGGTTCTTCTGAGAAGTGAATTTGCCGAAACACCGCCTGCGATTACAAGCTTTTTCTGTCCCAGGTCTTCAGCCGCCTTGATAAAGTTTGTAACAAGGCAATCGACAACAGCATAGCGGAATGATGCACAGACATCGGCTTTGTTAAGCTCAACACCCTTTTGTGCCGAATTGTGAATGAGGTTGATTACGGCTGTTTTAAGTCCCGAAAAGCTGAAATCATACGGCGCATCGTGAACTGCGGGACGAGGAAGCTTGAATGCAAACGGATTGCCGTTTTCCGCAACTCTGTCCATTTCAATTCCGCCCGGATACGGCATTCCCATTGTCCTTGCGGCTTTGTCAAAAGCCTCGCCTGCGGCATCATCACGGGTTTTGCCGATAATTTTCATCTTTGTGTAGTCCTCAACCATAACAATATGGCTGTGACCGCCTGACACAACAAGGCAGAGGAACGGCGGTTTTAATTCTTTGTTTGAAATATAATTTGACGCAATGTGTGAACGAAGATGGTGAACAGGCACAAGCGGAATTCCTGTTGCAAGTGAAAGTCCTTTTGCAAAATTCACTCCCACAAGCAACGCTCCGATAAGTCCGGGGGCATATGTAACGCCGATTGCGTCAATGTCGGAAAGCCTGCAGTCTGCATCTTCAAGAGCCTGTCTTACAACAGGAACAATTGCCTCTGCGTGACGGCGTGATGCGATTTCGGGAACAACACCGCCGTAAAGCTTGTGTTCTTCAACCTGAGAAGCAACCACCGAGGAGATTATGTTTCTGCCGTCCTCAACAACCGCTGCCGCAGTTTCGTCACAGGACGATTCTATTGCGAGTATCTTCATAATTTTCCTTTCACTACGAAACATTTATGATGAAGTTCCGTAATATCGTTAATATAATGTTTTATTACATATATATGTCAAAAACAGCGTGTCATTAAAACAGCGTTTTCGGTTGGAGAGGAGTAGTAATTTTTCCTCTCTCCCACCTTGATGAATCCGAATTTTTCATAGAGAGAACGGGCGTTCCCGTTACTTTCACGAACCTCAAGAGTGAGAAAGCAAAGGTTATTTTTCTTGGCATAGGTCACAAGCGTTTCAACAAGCGCCGAACCTATTCCCCGATTTCTGTGTGTACCGTCAACGGCAACATTGAAAATGTAACCCTCGTCAGCAACAACACTCATTCCTATATATCCGACAACGGCATTATCTTCCGTTGCAGTAAAAAACAGCGAGGTTTCGTTGTTCAGTTCTTCTTCAAGGCTGTTAAACGACCACGGATGCGAAAAACACCGCTGTTCAAGCTGTGCAACCGCCTCAAGCTGATTTTCGGTCATTCTGTCAATTTTCATACGCTTTTAATATTTCCTTTACAGAATTAACAATTTCATCACGGCAATGTCTGTACACATCAATGTCGCCGCCGTAAGGATCGCTTATACCGAGCACGGCGACTTTTTCGGGCTGTACAAGAAAAAACTGCATCAACATTTTTGCGTGACTTTGCGACATACAGTAAAATTTTTCGTATTTTTCAATGCCGGCATCAGTCACGGCTGTTGAAGCTTTGCCCGAAAGGTCAATTCCGATTTCCTTACAGGCAATCACGGAATTTTCCGACACGGGAAGTCCCGTTGAGGTCGCAATGCCAAAGCTTTCCGCCCTGACGCAAACGCCGTTTTTCTCTGCCATATCATTAAAAATCGCCTCTGCCATGGGACTGCGACAGGTGTTGCCCGTGCAAACAAAGGCAATCGTTCTGTTATCCTTTTGCATCATACCAAGTCCTTCCGATTGCCGCATCGGCTGTGAGCGGAACACTCATTTTAACTGCGTTTTCCATTTCTTCCTGAACGATTAGTGCAACTCTCATGCTCTCATCCTGCGGGGCTTCGACAATAAGTTCGTCGTGAACCTGCAACACAAGCCTTGCACGGAGATTTTCGGCTTTCATTCGCTCGTCAACCTTAATCATTGCAATTTTGATAATGTCTGCGGCTGTGCCCTGAATAGGCATATTTCTTGCAACTCTCTCGCCGAATGCACGGATCATATGCTTGCTCGAGGTGAGTTCGGGAAGATTTCTTCTTCTGCCGAACATCGTTTCAACATAGCCGTCAGCGTTCGCCTTTTCAACAACATTTTTCATATAGCTGTCAACACCGCTGTAATGAGCAAGATAGCTTTCAATGTAGTGCTTTGCCTCTTTATTTGAAACACCGATATCCTTTGCAAGTGAAAATGCGCCGATTCCGTAAACAATACCGAAATTAACCGCCTTTGCACGGCTTCTCATAATCGGAGTTACCATATCAAGCGGCATATTGAACACCTGTGACGCTGTGATTGCGTGGATATCTTCGTTATCCTTGAACGCTTTAATCATATTTTTGTCACCCGAAATATGGGCAAGCACACGGAGTTCAATCTGCGAATAGTCGGCGTCAACAAGCGCCCAGCCATCTCTTGCACAGAAAAACTTTCTCATCTCTCTGCCAAGCTCGGTTCTTACGGGGATATTTTGGAGATTCGGCTCTGTTGAGCTGATTCTGCCTGTTCTTGTTTCGGTCTGATTGAAATTTGAATGGATTCTGCCGTCATCTGCAATGACCTTTAAAAGTCCCTCGCAGTAGGTTGAATTCAGCTTTGAGAGCGTTCTGTATCTCAGCACCATTTCAACAACGGGATGTTCATACCTCAGGCTTTCAAGCACCTCTGCATTTGTGCTGTAGCCGCTCTTCGTTTTCTTTTTGCAAGGGAGTCCGAGGTTTTCAAATAAAACTACGCCAAGCTGTTTTGGAGAATTGATGTTAAACTCACGGCCCACACTTTCGTAAATTGCGGTTTCAAGCTCCTTAATCTGTGCAGAAAGCATTTCGCCGTAGCTTTCAATGCCCTGTCGGTCAACACAGACACCGATATTTTCCATTCTTGCAAGCACCTTTGCAAGCGGAATTTCAATTTCACTCAACAACTTTTCCTGACCGTGAGCCTTGATTTTATCTCCGAGTTTTTCGCACAATTCTGCATAACAGGCAAATGCCTCGTATTTTTCATTCTGCTCATCAGCGCAGACAGGCAGAGCGATTTCGTAAGAGGCACAAAGATTTTTGTCCGAATAATCCTTTGACGACGGTTCAATCAGATATGCCGCAAGCTCAATATCAAACACAATATTTTCAACATCAATATTTTTCTCATCGGCATAAGCGTAGAGCGTTTTGATGTTTCTTGTGTACTTTTCAAGTTCACTGTCGGCGATAAACTTAACAAAAAGTTCTTCGTCCGTGCTTATATACACCTTGCCGTCAAAAAGTACGGCAAAGGATTTTAATTCTTTATTCTCTGTTTCAAAGTTGAGATAGAGCTTTTTCTCTGACTTAACATTTTTTAAAAGTTCATTTTCATCAAAATCAGACACAACCTCAAGCGAATTTTTCTCAACCTTTTCGGGCTTTGCATTTTTGTCAGCCTTGACGCCGTATTTTTCTATTAAAGAAAACAGTTCAAGCTTTGCCATAAATCCGGCACATTCATCGGCATCTTTCATATCTACAACATAATTTTCGACATTTGTGTCAACAGGAGCGTTGCAGTTTATTTCACCGAGCATACGGCTGAGAATTGCATTTTCCTTTGACGCAGTCAGCTTTTTACGCACACCGTCCTTGATTTCAAGTTCATCAAGATGGTCATAGATATACTCAACCGTGTGATATCTCTGAATGAGGTCGCCTGCACCCTTTGGTCCTATTCCCGCAACTCCGGGAATATTATCCGAAGTATCGCCCTGAATCGCCTTGATTTCTATAAGCTCCTTTGGAGTTACACCGTAAGTTTCAAGAATCTTTTCGGGGGTATAGAGTATATCCTGTTTGTTTGAGCAAAGATGAACGCTTGTTTTGTCCGACACAAGCTGAAGGCTGTCACGATCACCTGTTGCAATAACGCACTCGTTTCCGTTTTCTTCACAAGCCTTGGCGAGCGTACCGAGAATATCGTCAGCCTCAAAGCCCTCACAGGTAACAAGCCTGTAGCCTAAAAGGGTAAGAAGCTTTTTCAGCGGTTCCATTTGTGACGCAAGCTCCTCCGGCATACCTTTTCGTGTTGCCTTGTAGCCTGCATAGGCCTTGTGTCTGAAGGTCGGTGTTTTCAGGTCAAAGGCAATCGCCACGGCGTCGGGATTTTCTTCATTTTTAATTTTGTACAGCATTGTAAGGAATCCGTAAATTGCGTTTGTAAACTGACCGTCCTTTGTAGTAAGCGGTCTTATTCCGTAAAACGCGCGGTTTACAATACTGTTTCCGTCAACAGCAAGTAATCTCATAATTTATACATCACATTCTCAATTTTTCCGTCTTTAATGTAAATTCTCGGAACACGCTTTCCGACAAGACAGACGGTTTCGTAGTTTATAGTTCCTGTATTTTCGGCAAGTGAATCTGCAGTAGGCTCACCGTTTTCGCCTGTACCGAATACGACAACCTCGTCACCTGTCTTGACATCTTCAATATCGGTAACATCAAGCATTGTCTGATCCATACATATTCTGCCCACAATTTTCGCTTTCTTTCCGTTTACCATCATATAGCCGTCTTTTGCATTCTGTCTGATGAATCCGTCAGCGTATCCGATAGGAACGGTTGCAATTTTCATCTTTCTGTCGGCTGTAAAAGTTCTGCCGTAGGAAATTGTTGCACCCTTTTGAACCTCTTTTACAAAAGCGACAACTGTTTTAAGAGTCATTGCAGGAACAAGGTCAAGTCTGTCGGCAAGCTTTGATGACGGAGCAAGTCCGTAGAGGATAATACCTGCTCTTACCATATCGCAACAGGTTTCGGGGTAATCTTCAATTGCGCCACTGTTTGAGCAATGAACAACGCTAATATCAACGCCTCGCTTTTTAAGGCTGTCACGCACATGAATAAAGTTTTCATACTGCTTGTTTGTGAACTCTCTGCCCTCGGCATCTTCATCAGACACACAAAAATGAGTAAAAAGCCCCTCGACCTCAAGATTCGGAAGGCAACAAGCCTCGCAAATTTCTTCAATAGAATATTCATCCCGTGGAAATTCCTGACACATAAAGCCGATTCTTGACATTCCCGAGTCAACCTTGATGTGCATTTTGCAGATACAATCCTCTTCAACACATTTTTCGGAAAGCTCCTTTGCATACTCAAGTGAAAAAACAGCCTGAGAAATATCATATTCAGCAAGATTTTCAGCCTCTGAAACGGGAGTGTAGCCAAGAATCACAATAGGGAGTTTTGAACCGCTCTTTCTGATTTCTATACCCTCGTCAATATTTGAAACAGCAAAAAAATCCGCTCCGAGTTTTTCATAAACCTGTGAAAGCTCAACTGCACCGTGGCCGTAGCCGTCAGCCTTTATAACACAACAGACCTTTGTATCGTCTGCAACCTTATTTCTTATTACATTATAGTTATGCTCAATTGCATTAAGTGAAATTTCAGCCCAAGTTCTTTTTACCATATTCATTTTTATCTCTCCACATACCTTTTACAATCAATTTGCAATCAATGTAATTATAATACTTTTGATTCTTCAAATCAACACAAAATCCCCCTTTAAATGCATATAAAAGTTATTTTATTCGTAATTATGTGCAAAATGTTACTCCTGAATTTTTGCAAATGCACAAATTATCTGCATAAAAGTCCTAAATACTGCAATTCACTTGATTTATTTATTCATTTTTGGTAGAATTAAAAGGTATTTGATTTATAAATTTAATTTCAGGAGGGGCATAATGACAACAAACAACATAATAGTTCTTTGTGCATTTATAGCTTATATGATTATTATGATCGTAATAGGCTTTGTTTGTTCAAAGGGCAACAAGAACAATGAGGACTACTTTCTCGGTGGCAGAAACCTCGGCAGTTGGACAGCCGCAATGTCGGCACAGGCATCTGATATGAGCGGTTGGCTTTTGATGGGACTTCCGGGCGCCGTATACCTTGCCGGTACAGGCGAGGCATGGATTGCCGTAGGACTTCTTATCGGAACAATTCTCAACTGGTACATTGTTTCGGCAAGACTTCGTAAATACACAATTGTGGCAGGCAACTCGCTCACTATTCCGAGCTTTTTCAAAAATCGCTACCGTGACCATAAAAACATAATCAAGATTGTTTCGGCTTCAATCATAGCAGTTTTCTTCACGGTTTACACAGCGTCGGCATTCAGTTCGGGCGCAAAGCTTTTTGCTACGCTCTTCTCGGACAGCGCAAGCGGTGACGAAAACTACAATCGGGTTTATGTTATCGGTCTTATCGTTGCCGCAGTAGTAATTCTTGTATATACATTCATGGGCGGTTTCAAGGCAGTTTGTACAACCGACCTCATTCAGGGACTTATGATGATTGTTGCAATCCTTACCGTTCCGGTGCTTGCATATGCAATTCTCACATTTGACACAAGCTTCAGTTCTGCACTTGCCGCAAAAGGTGTTGAACAGCCTGCTCAGTTCCTTAACTTCTTTGTAAACGGTGACGGAACGCCTGTTTCGGCTGTTTCAATTATTTCAAACCTTGCGTGGGGACTCGGTTACTTCGGTATGCCGCATATTCTCGTCAGATTCATGGCTGTAAAGAGCAATGAAGAAATCAAGAAGTCAAGAAAAATTGCTGTTGTTTGGGTAATTATTTCACTTACTGCGTCATGCCTTATCGGTCTTATCGCAAGAGGCTACCTTACAGCACAGCTTGACGATGCAACAAGCGAATCTGTATTCATCAGAACAATCCAGCAGCTTTTCTCAGGCAACGGTGTGCTTATCTTTATCGGCGGTATTTTCCTTTGCGGAATCCTTGCCGCAATTATGTCAACAGCAGACAGTCAGCTTCTCGTCACTGCGTCGGCTGTTTCGGAGGATCTTTACAAAGGTGCTGTTAAAAAGAATGCAAGCGAAAAGAGCTCGCTTTTGGTCGGCAAAATCGCAGTTGCAGTTGTTGCTGTAATCGCATTTTTCATTGCACTTAATCCTAAATCAAGCATTATGGGACTTGTTTCGGATGCATGGGCAGGATTCGGTTCGGCATTCGGACCTGTTGTTCTGTTGGCACTTTTCTGGAAACGCTCAACACTTTCGGGTGCAATCAGCGGCATGGCAACAGGTGCTCTGACAGTTATCATATGGGACTATATTCCGCTTGTAAACGGTCAGACGCTTTATGCGGCAACAAATCTTTATTCACTTGTTGTAGGCTTCGGACTTGCGCTTATTGTGAATGTTATTGTTTCTCTTCTTTCAAAAAAACCGTCAAAAGAAATCATTGACGAATTTGATTCAATTAAAAATATTGAAGTATAACCGCAGGGGCAGTCGATTTATCACGACTGCCTTTTTTGTGCCTGAATTTAATTTTTCCCGAAAATAAGAAAAATAAGGCATGGAATATCGCAAAAATCAATTGAAATGTGCAAATATTTGTAGTATAATCTATCGTATTGTTTGTTACTATTTTATTTTTCAGAAAAGAGATTGATATGAAACTTTTAGAAGACAGAATTCTTAAAGACGGACATATTGGTGCCGACAATGTGTTAAAGGTTGACAGCTTTCTCAATCATCAGATTGATGTCAATTTTGTGTGTGAGCTTGGCAAGGAATTTTACAGACTTTTCAAGGATGAAAACATAACAAAAATTCTGACAATCGAAGCGTCGGGAATCGGCATTGCCTGTCTTGCGGCTCAGTATTTTAATGTTCCGGTTGTTTTTGCAAAAAAGACAAAAACGATAAACATTTACTCAGATACATACAACGCAACCGTCCACTCATACACTCATAAAAGGGACTATGACATAGTTGTTTCTAAGGAATTTTTGAGCAAAGAAGACAATGTGCTTATCATTGACGATTTTCTAGCAAAGGGCAGCGCCTTAACGGCACTTCTTATGCTTATTGAAAAAGCAGGCGCAAAAACAGCAGGTGCGGGAATTGTTATCGAAAAAGCTTATCAGGGCGGCGGCAACCTCGTTCGTGATATGGGCATAAGAGTTGAATCTTTGGCAAAAATCAAGTCAATCAGTAAAAAAGACGGAATCGTGTTCTGCAAGCAGTAATAATATACTGCTTGCTTGTACTTGACTTTTGCTGATATTTATAGTATTATCTAACGGTAGGTCTTGCAGAAATTGAAAATGCGGGTGTGGCGGAATTGGCAGACGCGCTAGATTTAGGTCACACTACCTCGGTGAAACAATTTAATATT
>OJPV01000832.1_pt1 | contig 13282 bp, 16 predicted proteins | sample 1598581 | NCBI WGS metagenome assembly OJPV01 (sample SAMN03922501, study PRJEB24848) | human gut metagenome | isolation source: stool sample | host: Homo sapiens | place: Germany | collected 2011-11
CACAACTACTTCGATACGTTGTGCAAAAAATTACATTGGAACTACCTTCCCACGGACCGATAATCTCTCATGCTCAGTTCACTGAACATTCGCGACTTTGTCATCGTTGACAAACTTGATTTGGAATTTTCAGACGGTTTTACTGCACTCACCGGCGAGACCGGTGCAGGCAAATCGATCCTCATTGACGCACTTCAGCTTCTCTTCGGCGCTCGCTCCGATCCGGAAGTTATTCGTGCCGGCGCCCAAAAGTCCGACCTCACTGCCTGCTTTACGATCAATGACAAGATCAAATCCTGGCTCGAGGAACGTGAACTTACCGGCGTCAACGGTGAGTTGGTTTTAAGGAGAACGTTAGATATTAAAGGCCGGAGCCGTTCATGGATTAACGGCACGCCGTGCTCCCTTTCTCAATTAAAAGAGCTCAGCCACATGCTTGTCGTCGTACACGGCCAGCATGCCCACCAATCTTTGCTCCGCAAAGGTTCTCAGTTGGAAATGCTCGATGCTTACTCCGGACTGCGTCCTCAGGTCGATGCCGTTCGTTCTGCGTGGACACAGTGGCGTGAAGCACAAAAGACCCTTGAAGAAGCCAGAGAAAGGCAGGCGTTTAACCAGGCAGAACTTGAACGCATGAAATGGTTCTTGGAAGACATGAAAGAGCTTTCTCCGATCAAAGGAGAATGGGCTCGCATCAATGAAGAACACACACGACTTTCGCGCTATAACGACATTATTGATTCCTGCCAAAAAGCCAGAGAGGCTTTGACCGAAGCCGATTACAGCGCCTTGGAGCTCGTCGATTCCGCCATCAGCGCTATCGGCGATGTCTCGGACGTCGACGCAAAACTTGAGAAAATCTACACGCAGCTTAACGATGCTCGTGAAATTATTGATTCCGCATCCGACGATGTGGAGCACTACTTAGATCGCACAGACTTTGACGAAGCTCGTTTCGAAGAGCTCGATCAAAGAATTAATCTCTATCTCGAACTGGCGCGCAAATATCACGTCGAACCGGATGAGCTTTATGCAGAAATGCAGAAAGTCACCGAAAAGGCTGTTGAGATGGAAGGACTGAGCGATCTGACGGCACTCTTTAATAAAGCGCACGAGGCAAAGACTCAATACGACAAACTTGCCTCAGAACTTTCCAAAGAGCGCAAAAAAGGCGCGTTGAAAATGCAGAAGAGCATCACGGATGTCATGCAGACATTGGCGATGGCAGGAGGCTCCTTTGAAGTTGCGGTCACAGAAGCTGAAGCACCTTCCTCCGTGGGTATCGACCATTGTGAGTTCTTGGTCGCAGGTCACGCCGGTGTCCCTCGCCGATCCCTTTCTAAGGTTGCTTCCGGCGGTGAATTAGCGCGTATCAGTCTTGCGATTGCCGTTACCGATACGATGACTGCCACAGTTGACACATTGATCTTTGACGAGGTCGACTCAGGCATAGGCGGCGCGGTTGCAGAAACCGTCGGCCGTCTTCTGGCTCAGCTCGGTGAGCATCAGCAGGCCCTTTGCGTCACGCATCTGCCGCAGGTTGCCAGCTGTGCTTCTCACCACTTCAAGATTGAAAAGAAAGCTGCCGCTGAGGGCGAAGCTCCGATCTCCAATGTGTATCCGCTCAGTGAAGATCAGAGAGTCCGGGAAATCGCCCGCATGCTCGGCGGCCTAACGATCACTCAGAAAACGCTGGATCATGCCAGAGAAATGCTGAGGCGTTAACTTCAGTAAAAAAAAGAAAGGATCCCAAAAATCGAGGATCCTTTCTTTTTGTGCATTCCGGACTGAAAATCAGATTTCTCTCTTTTCAGCCTTATGCTTTTGGCATTCAGGGCAAACGCCGTATAGAGCCATAGAGTGATCTACGAGTTCATAGCCGTGTTGCTTGGCAACTTCTGCTTGGCGTTTTTCCACTTCTTCGTCCACAAATTCGACGACCTTGCCGCACATCACGCAGATCAGATGGTCATGATGATGTCCGTCATCCAGTTCAAATACTGCAGTTCCGTGCTCAAAATTTCTACGAGTCAGAATACCGGCGGAGGCAAACTGGGCCAAGACTCTATAAACGGTGGCTAGACCAACGTCTTCTCCCGTGTTTACAAGTTCTTTGTAAACTTCTTCAGCACTCAAGTGACGGTCTTCACCAGCCTTTGCGCGTTCCTGAAAAATTTCAAGAATTTTGAGACGAGGCCCCGTTGCTTTTAAGCCGAGGTTTTTTAAATTTTTGGCGTTTTCTTGTTGTGTATCTGGCATATTTTGTTCCAACCTCGAGATTTACAAGTTCGATGGTTTTTTGATCAAGTCTTATCGATTATCATACAGGCTTGATAATATTTCTACTCCCTGTTTTTCTAAATGAAACGGTTAATTTTTTGCGCACTTCTTCCTATCACTCTCTTATCCGGGTGCTCTTCCGTTAGTGACCATATCCCCGGATGGCTCAAGCCTTATACCCCGGACGTTCATCAGGGCAATGTCGTGACTTCCGAAATGGTTGACGCGCTCCACGAGGGAATGACAAAGAACCAGGTTATCTTCCTTCTGGGTACGCCTGCGCTGCGCAACTTATTCCATAAAGAACAGTGGAATTACGTGTATTACCTTAAACCTCGTTTCGGCCAGACCAGCATCCGCAAGCTGGAAATCACATTTGATGAAGACGGACGCGTAGAAAGCTTCAAGTCCGACAAGATGCCTGACGAAACCAACGCTGACTTGGCAATCCTCGGTGAGCGCGCCAGAGAAAGCACGTTGAAGCGTCAGGAAGAACTGGAAAAGGAAAAACAGGAAGTTCAGCAGCCCGCTTCGGAAGGAACTCAGCAAGCTACGGAAACCGAGCCCTCAAAAGAGGAAACGACCGAAACTCCGGCCGCTCAATAACCTCGAGCAAAAATCGCACATAGCTCACGGCACCGCAAAAATCGGTGCCGTTTGTTTTTGTGAAATCGAGCCAGGTCGGATTTCCGGCAAATTTAGAGTAAATTAAAGAGTTACTGCGGAGCGTCTCTACGGCATTTTCAACAATTTAACTTTCCCGTCGTTCAGGGCGTTCCCGATCCTAACTACAACTTAACCTTCCGGAGTATTTATGGTCAAAATCGCAGTCGCCGGCGCCAAAGGGCATATGGGCAAAATGATTATCGATGCCGTTTGGAACATGGAAGGCGCAGAATTAGTTGCTGCCCTCGCACACAAAGGTACCGATAAATGGGAAGCCGATGAAGATGCCGGCGCCTCCTTGGGCTACAACACCGGCGTGAAGATCACAGATGACTACAGCGTGCTTCGCACGAGCGGTGCACAGGTACTGATCGACTTCACTCGTCCGGAAGGTACTAAAGAATTTTTGAAGATCTGCTCTGATGCCGGCATCGGCATGGTCATCGGAACGACCGGATTAGATGCGGAAGGCAAAGCCGCCATTGAGGAGGCCGCCAAGGTGATCCCCATCGTTTTTTCTCCGAACATGAGTGTAGGCGTAAACGTCACATACAAGCTGCTTGAGCTTGCAGCAAAACTGCTCAAAGACTACGACGCAGAAATTTTTGAAATGCACCACAACCGTAAAGTCGATGCTCCAAGCGGCACAGCCATCGCTATGGGTAAGGCCATTGCAGATGCTCGAGGACAGAATTTTGAAGAAGTCGCCGTATGGGCGCGTCAGGGTCATACCGGCCCGAGAGTGCCCGGCTCTATCGGTTTTGCGGCACTGCGCGGCGGTGACGTGGTCGGTGACCATCAGGTAACTTTTGCAGGCAGCGGCGAGAGAATCGTAATTTCTCATCTGTCGAGCTCTCGTGCCGGCTACGCTCAAGGCGCCGTTAAAGCCGCCCTTTGGGAAGCCGAAAAAAAGCCCGGACTTTATTCCATGAGCGATGTTCTCGGCTTGTAATTTATGAATCGGGAAGAAGCATTCAAAATCCTTGAGGCAAGAATCCTTGAGCTTCTGAACCGCATCAGCCATCTTGAGGAGGAGAACACTCGTCTGAAAAACGACCTCTCCTCCAAGACCGCTCAGCTGCAGGCGGCCCAAACCAAAGTCAGCATTGCGGCCGAACAGCTTCACATTGAGCTTGATCGTCTCAGAGCGTTCAAAGACAGATACCGAAATCCCTGATTTCTATGCTTTACACTATTGCGATTCAAAACTTAAGGCTTCAAGTCTCTGTACCGGACTCAGCCGATACGGCTGCACTTGATAAAGTGATCCGTGAATTCAACGACCATCTCATGACCTTTAACGGCGGCAAGCCGGTTGAGTTATTCGAGAGCAAGGAAATTAAGCTCCTAATCTTCACACTTATCTCTTTCATTCTCGGAATGCAAAAAAAACAGGATGAGTTGGAAGAAAAGCTGCGGGAGAAGACCTCCTCCGTACCGACGGACGAAGGTAAAGAAGGAAACATTCGTGACGACAGCGAGACCATCGAGACGATCAAAACACTAATTTCCCTTTGCGACAGAGGACTTACCAAAAATCCATGATTTCGAATACGCCCGAATAGCGCAATTAGCTTTAATACGGACTTTAAAAAATTTTCGAGAAGGCTACAATACAAATCGTCCCCTGCGAAATTCGAGCATCGGCTGTTGTTCTTTGAACCAATACTCTAGTTTCGGGGGCTCATTGACAGACCATTAAGTTGAGCGGCACGCGCTGTTGCTCCTTGTGCCTGGCATAGGCCTCCACCCTGAACCCTCGGTTCAGGACTCAAGCCGGACGGTTTCGGCGGGAGACACAAAAACGCTCTCGAACTTCGAGAGCTTTTTTGTGTCCGCTGCTTTTCTACTTGGCAGGCGGTTCATAAGGCCGAAAACAAATCAAATACAAAAAATTCAATGCATTAACTTTGGCCTTACAATACCCGCAACTCTTAACTGTCTCAAAAATCGGAACGATTTCCTCGAGGCTCAACCTTAATTTAAGAAAGAAGAAAAGAATTATGTCTTTTACGATCAAACTCGCCGGCACGCCTTATGAGTTCAAGGCCGAAGCCACTGAAACTATTCTTGAAGCCGGTGACAAAGCCGGTTTTCTGCTGCCGAGCGCCTGCCGCAGCGGCGCCTGCGGTGCCTGCAAGGCTCAAATCATTTCCGGTACTGTTGCATTGGGACCTCATGAGCCTTTTGCACTGACCGAAGCCGACCAGAAACTCGGTCTGACTCTTCTTTGCCGTGCCAAGGCAACTTCCGACTGCGAAATCAAAGTTAGCGATGTCAAACTGGCTCAAAAGAAACCGGAAGGTATCCAGGCGGAAATCGTTGAGAAGACACTGCTGGATCCATGCATCATGCGCTTAGTTTTGAAGCGTGCCGACGGCGGCGTCTTTGAATTCAAAGCCGGCCAGACCTACGCCGTCGAGCTTCCCGGAAACCAGAAACGCTATTACTCCGTCGCCAGCTCTCAGAACCAGAAAGAGACCGTCGAATTCCTGATCCGCAAAGTCACCAATGGTATGTTCACGGGCATGCTCTTCTCCGACATGATCCGCGTCGGCGATAAGATGCGCCTGAAAGGACCGGAGGGCACCAGCACTTTCCAGACACCGAAGGGCCGTAAAGCCGTCTTCCTCGCTACCGGAACCGGCATTGCTTCCGTCAAGAGCATTGTTTCCACACTGGTAGAAAACAATGACCTCGAAGGCCGCGAACTCTTTATTTACTGGGGCGTCCTCACCTCTCAGGAACTTGTCGTCGGAGAAATCTTCGAAGAATGGGCCGCCGCTCATCCGCAGATCCATTACACCGGCGTCGTATCCCGTGAGGACACCTGGCCCGGTGCGAAAGGTCACGTTCAGACTTTTGCAGCAGCCGACAACGGTGACATGACCGATATGGATGCCTATCTCTGCGGAAGCAACTCCATGATTAAAGCCGCAGTGAACTATTTAACAGCTCGCTGCGGCCTTCGTGAAGATCACATCTTCATGGATAACTTCGGTTTCTAAGCTTTTCGACGGCAGGCCCAAATCCAAAGGCCTGCCCCGATAATGATCATCGGCAGCGAAAGCCACTGGCCTCTTGAAAGATCCAAGGCCTGAAGACCTAAGTAGCTGTCGGGCTCGCGGAAGAATTCCACAACAAAACGAGCCAGCCCGTAACCGAATAAGAAGAGACCCGAGACTGCACCTGCGGGTCTCTTTTTTATTGAATAAATCCAGACGACGAAGAACAGCATCAGTCCCTCCAAAGTTGCTTCGTAAAGCTGAGAAGGATGGCGCGGAACGCCGTCTCCTGCCTGCGGGAAAATCATGCTCCAGGGCAAGTCAGCCGAGGCGACTCTTCCCCAAAGTTCTCCGTTAATAAAGTTTCCGAGTCGACCGAAGAAAAATCCGAGCGGCACCAAAGGAGCAACAAAATCGCCAACCGTGAGGATGGATTTCTTGTTTCTCCACGCGAAATAAAAGAGCGCAAGAATGACGCCGATGAATCCGCCGTGCGCGCTCATACCACCCTGCCATACCGCGAAGATTTCAAGCGGATGTGTCAGGTAGTATTCCGGCTGATAGAGCAGCACAAAACCCAAGCGGCCGCCGACGATCACGCCGACCATGCCGACAAAGAGCAAATCTTCAAGATTCGCCTTGGTTATTCCTCTCCACTCCTGACGGCAGCGGTAGAGACCCAAGAGATAAAAAAGCGTAAAGCCGATCAGATACATCAGACCGTACCAATGCACGGCCAATGGTCCCGCCTGAACGGCAATCGGATCAAACTGAGGATGAACCAGCATTCTTTAGGCCTCGTATTCAGAACGGAGGTTCTCGACGTAACCTTCAACGTCCTCCAGAATTTCCAAACCGTGCTCATCAGCACCGGCTCGGGCTTCTTCGAGCTCTTCGTAGAACTGAGTAAACGTTCTTGAGTCCCCCAAACCTTTGACAAGCTTGTTGTATTTGTGAAGACGCCACAGTCTTTCAGTTTCCGGAGTGAGTGCATACTCCGGGTAGTTGCGCCCCATGAAATACAGCGTCAGCTCCGCTAAATCTTCTCGATCAAACTCAAGCCGATCGAAAGCATCTGCCATCTCTTCAGGAGGCAAAGCTCTAAAGTTGGCCATCTTTCGGGCATCCGAGTTACTCGGGAAGCCTCCGCTGTAAAGAGCTTCTTCCGGAATGTCCCTGGCGTGCTCTTCGGCCTTTCTGTCTGCGAGCGCCATAAAGAGCGGCTGAAGTTCTGGCAGGCGATCCACGGATGCAAGAATCTTCGAGGCGTTCTCGGAGTAATAGCTTGCAGGCTGTTCGAATAAGCCTTGACCGCTCTTCGTGATCCAAGCAGACATACCCTTCATAAGGAAGGGCTGCTTTTTGGTTTTAATGCGCACAAAGGGCAGCGGTTTGATGCCCTGCTCTTTTTGCTCACGCGTCACGAAGGATCTTTCCTTCATGTCTTTTTCCGTGATCGCCCACATTTCGCTCGGATCTGCGGAAAGGTCCCAGCAAATCCATTCGTTTCGAACGGAAGGATTCTCAAAGAGCGGCATCACCGGTCTTAAGCCTCTGCGATGATGGAGACTGTAGCGATCCACATAGAGAAGCGGACGTCTTTCATTCAGAAGCTCGACGATCTTGTCGGACTTGCTGATCGAAAGCGCATACTCCCAAAGGCGAGGATTCTTGCTTGCAATCAGTTTGGCCAGCTGCAGTGTTGCAAAAGCATCCGAGCTTGCGTCATGCGCGTGACGGTGGGGCAGCTGATTTGCAGGCGTCAGGCGATCCAATTTGAAAGAAACCGTACCGTCTTCTTTCGTCGGCCATTTCAAAATCTGCGGCGCCACCGCATAAACGGCAATCACTAAAAGAAAAACGTCAAATCGTCCGCGTCCGTCTCCGTACTCGGTGTCGTAGGCCGGAAGCAGATTGCGCCAGAACATGAAGCGCGTCATCTCATCGTCGTAATTACGATTGTTGTAGCCGATCGTAATCGTGCCGGGTTTGCCCATTTCATCTCGGATGACTTTGGCGAAATCGGCCTCAGCCAGCGCATTTTCTTCATCCATGAGCGACATCGGCGTAATGCCCGTCACCAGAGAAGAACCGGGAGACGGGATGTAGTCGTCCGCAAGCTGGGCGTAAAGCACCATGCTTTGTCCGATGATATTGAAATTGGTATCGGTTCGAAATGATCCGTACTGCACGGGGCGGTCTTTACGTGCCTCTGTTCCGAATGTTTCGTAGTCGTACCAAAGGTAAGTTGTTGAATTGTTGACGGTATCGGTCATGGACTTTTCGCAAAATGAAGTAGGCCAATATTACAAGAATCCTCAGTTATCCGACACATTCGCAGGCGCGGCTAGGCGTAAAAAAAACGAAAGCCGGCGTTTCTGCCGGCTCACACTCTGGAAAAGCTTAACTTACATCGCCAAGTATGCTTGTCTAATCATGTAGAGGCAGACGAAGCACAGCAGGCAGGCGAAGATCTTCTTAAGCGGCTTCGTATCGATAGAGTGGGCAACCTTAGCGCCAAGCGGTGCAAAAAGCACACTGGTAATCGCAACTGAGAACAAAGCCGGAATACAAATGTAGCCAAGGTCAATCGGCCAGAGAGGCAGACCCGACACGTTCCAGCCGCTGATGATGTAGCCGATAGTGCCGAAGAGCGCAATCGGGAAGCCGAAAGCTGCACTGGTCGCCACAGCGTTCTGCATTTTGACGTTGCACCAAACCATCCAGGGAACGGAGATAAAGCCGCCGCCGGCGCCCACAAGGGCGGAGAGAATACCGATCGCGATGCCCATGAAGAACTTGCCCATCGTTCCCGGCAGATTGCGGTCCGGACGCGGGGATTTATTCAGGAACATCTTGAACGCGGAGAACCCGACGAAACCGGCGAAAATCAAGGACAGCCAGAATGTCGGCAGCCAGCCTGCGATCTGTGCACCGACGACCGCACCGACCAAAATACCGGGGGCGACAGAGGCCACGACATTCCACAGAACGGCGCCGCGTTTATGGTGAGCTCTGACGGAAGAAAGCGAAGTAAAAGCGATCGTTGCCAATGACGTCGCGATGGCCACGTGAACGATGTGATCGTGCGGAATCAAACTCGACGGGATCAGCATAATCAGGAACGGTGTAATGATCATGCCGCCGCCGATACCCAGTAGGCCTGCCATAAATCCCGTAAAGCAGCCTAATAAAGCCATAAGGCCGATTGTTGTGAGTGCCACTTAATCCTCTTATATGGTTTGAGAATTTGAAAATTTGAATAAGAAAAATCTTAGCGCTTATCTTCGTTTTTTAACGGCTTTTCGCTGGAAGTGGCGTAAATACTAGGTTTGCGGGATGAGGTACGGCTGAAGCGCTTTCCACTCGTCTTCATTCACGGGCGTGATCGAGAGGCGATTGCCCTTTTGAAGGACGCGCATTCCCTCACAGCCGGGAATCGTTCGAAGCTCTGCGATGGAAACCAGTCTGACCTTATGCAGTACGCGAACATCGACCTGAACCCAGCGCGGTTTTTCCTGAGTGCTCTTAGCATCGAAGTATCCGGAAGTTTCTTCAAACTGTGTCGGATCCGGATAAGGTTCGGAAGCTATCTCACCAATGCCGACGATCCCGGGCTGAGCGCAGGAAGAATGATAGAAAAGAACCGGATCTCCGATCTTGCAAAGATCTCTCATGAAGTTGCGGGCCTGGTAATTACGGACGCCGAACCACCCGACTTTGCAGCCGTCCATCTGCAGGACGTCATCAACGGAAACTTCGCTTGGCTCCGATTTCATCAGCCATGCATAGTGCTCAAAACCTGCCATAATTTGTCTACCTCTATTTACTGAGAAGCTCCTTATATCATGTCTTCAGACTCTGTCCAACTTTGTTTGTCCCGCAAGACCGGAGAAATGCTTCAAAGACTCCGTGCCAATCGCCCTCTCGTTCATTGCATTACTAATGAAGTCGTACAGGAAATTACGGCTGACGTGCTTCTTGCCGCAGGGGCCTCCCCCGCGATGGTAGTAGGCGAAGGCGAAGCCGAATATTTCGCCGGCATTGCCTCTGCACTTTCGGTCAACGTCGGAACACCGTACGAAGCACGTATCGAAACCATGAAGAAAGCAATTCGCGGCGCTCTTGCCGCAGGTAAACCATGGGTTCTCGATCCGGTTGCCGCCGGCGGCATTCCCTGGCGCGACAAAATCATTTTTGAACTCTTAGAAATGCATCCGACAGCGGTCCGAGGCAACGCTTCCGAGATTCGTTTCTTAGCCGGTGTGGGCACCGGCGGCAAAGGAGTGGATAGTTTGGATGACTCTTCTTCCGCCATTGAAGCGGCCAAGGCCCTTGCCCGTAAGTACAAAACATTTGTCGTGGTAACGGGACACAAGGACTACGCCACAGACGGCGAACGCGTGCTTTGCGCCGTCGGAGGCAGTGAAATGATGACGTTAGTCGTCGGAACAGGTTGCTCGCTATCAGCCCTTCTCGCCGCTTTCCTCGGAGGCGCGGAGCGCTCGCTTGAGGCCTGCATTGCCTGCTGCGACTACGTAAACTACGCCAACGACACCGCTTCTACCCGCTCGAGCGGTCCCGGGTCCTTCCACGTCCAATATTTAGACGCCCTCTATCAAATCCGCCCCGAAGATTTCAGAAAATGAAAGCAGATAGAAAATTAGATCTCTCGCTGTACTTGGTGCTTGACGCCAACCTTTGTAAAACTCCGGAAGGAATGGTTGAAACGACAAGAAAAGCAGTAGAAGGCGGTTGTACCGTTGTCCAGCTTCGCGCGCCGGAATGGAAAAAGAAGAAGCAGCTTGAGGCTGCGTTTCTTCTCAAGAAGCTTCTTAAAGATACGGATGTACTTTTCATTGTGGATGACCACATTGATATCGCTTTACTCAGCGGGGCAGACGGAGTTCACGTCGGACAAGAAGACATCGATCCGAAGTACGTTAGACAGCTTTTAGGTCCCGACGCCGTAGTCGGCTTGTCCGTCGGAAGCATTGCAGAATTAAACACCATCGGGCCGGAGGTTGATTACATCGGAATCGGGCCGGTGTTTTCTACCAAGACAAAAGTCGATGCAGGCGCAGCGGTGGGCCTAGACCTGCTGGAATACATTTCCAAAGAAGCGGGACTTCCTAACGTTGCCATCGGCGGCATCAATCAAAGCAATGCCGCGGACTGCATTCGTCACGGAGCCGACGGTGTCGCAGTCGTCTCCGCAATCTGCGGCGCGGAAAATCCGAGGGCCGCCGCAGCTGCCATAAAGAAAGCGGTTAACGACGCGCTTTCGATTTAGATTTCGTTTTTTCGGCCGTGCCTGAAGATTCGGGGACGGCCTTTCTGTTTGTCCATTTCATCAGGCCAAAGAGCGCAAGCAGAATCACAAGCCATGCACCGATGAACATGAATACCATTTGTGTGCTGGCTTTTCTTGACTGTCCCTGAACAAATAAACCATAGCTCTGCTTGGCCTCATCCAAAGAAGAAGCGCAGATCAAGGGATTTTTTGCCGGCTCAAAAATTTCTTTCGTTACCGTCTGAGGGGTCTTGCCGTCTCCGGTAATACCGATCTTGGTGCAGTAGTCAGCCAAGCCCTTGTGCCCGGCCTTCTCAACATATGTCCAATCCGCCTGCGCTAATTTTTCACCTCTGGAAAACGCAAAGGTCGTGTCCCAAATGCAGTAGAAAGCGCAAATTAAAAGCGTGACCAGAAACCAAAGCTGCCAGCGGATTTTCATAGGAACCAGATTCGAACGGAAAAGAAGTGTTACGTACTCATTACGGCGGCACAAGTCTAAGCCAAACCGTTCTTCTATGTACTATGCCGACAATATACGAAACAATTTCGGAGTAGGGAATGAACGTAAAAATGAAGCATTTGATGACCGCCTTGATTGCCTCCGCTGCTGTCAGTCAGGCTCTCCACGCACAGGAAGCTCCGTCCGCTGTAGCACAAGATACAAAGCAGGTTGAACAAGCCGCTGACGGCATGGCAAATAAAGTCGCAGGCTGGCTCGATAAATTATCCGATTCCGTTAGAACCCTCGGCGAAAAAAGCGAAGAGTGGTCTAAGGACGCTGCTACTTATAAAGACCAGCTCAAAGAACAATGGCCTTCTATCAAAGAGCAGTTCAACCAGAAGCTCAGCGAAGGCATGGAGAAAGGCCAGCAGTCCAAAGAAGCCGTTTCAAAATGGCTGGATGAGACTTTCTCTCAGGAACGCATCAACAAAGCCGAAGAGTGGATGACCAACTTCAAGAACGGCGTGACCGACAATGTCGTAGACCCTCTAGTTCCCTACCTTCTCGCAATGCGTTATCCCAATCCGATGGACGAATGGAACCAGGGCTACCGCCGTGAATACCCGGTTTCCATCAAAGGCATGGATCGTCCGCTTCAGGTCACGCTGCCGCTCTCCTGGAATCTTTCTCAGAACCTGCAGCTCGGACAAAATGAATTCATGAGCTGGCGTAGTGAATCCGGCTCCGGTCAATATGTGGTCGCTTTAATCGAAACCCCGACCGGAGCGACTGTGGACAGCATTGTTGCCGGACTGCAGAAAGCTCGTCCCGACGCTGTAACGGAAAAACTGCCTAATTCTCAGATCGTCCGCGTTTACTTCCCGGCCAAAACCGATACCGAGAATGCCGTCTATTACTATGCCGTCCCGGCAGGAGATCAGGTCTTCACGGTCTGCGGTGAGGTCTTACGCGGCAAAGATGAAAAGACCGACGCCCTAAACCAAAGACTTCAGGCGGAAAGCGATTTCTTCAACGCCGTGGCGTCCAACATCTTTGTAAAACCTGCCTTCTAATTAGGAAGTATTTTTGTTCGAAAGCCTGAGGCAAATCTCAGGCTTTTGTCATTTTTTAGGCCGAACTTTCGTGGCTTTAATCCCGTCGGAGGGACTTGCACTGAATTAAAATGATGCCATTCCGAAATTCTCAATTCCTCACGTACATCACTCCTTCCTTCAGCGGGAATCAGTGTTCAGGAGAAAACATGGCTGAAATTGTTACGACGTCCATTAAGTCTCTTCCGCTCGTCTATCGCGGCAAAGTCCGTGACAGCTACGCTGTCGGTGATGACAAACTTCTTATCGTCGCTTCCGACCGCATCTCTGCATTTGACGTCATTCTTGGCGACCCGATCCCCAAGAAAGGCAAGATTCTGACGGCTTTAACCGACTTCTGGTTCAAAGAACTCGACGGTATCGTCCCGAATCATCTGACGGGCATCGATCCCGAAACCGTGGTTGCTCCCGAAGAACGTGATCAGGTTAAGGGCTGTCTCTTATACACATCTCCGAGCCCACGAGACTAGGCATGATCTCG
>OJPV01000854.1_pt1 | contig 12989 bp, 9 predicted proteins | sample 1598581 | NCBI WGS metagenome assembly OJPV01 (sample SAMN03922501, study PRJEB24848) | human gut metagenome | isolation source: stool sample | host: Homo sapiens | place: Germany | collected 2011-11
AGTTCTCGGAAACCTGCCATAGTGATATGGTAAGGCGCCGGGTTCTTACCCTACTTGTAACGAGTATTGCCCCTATCCCCGTTGCGACAATGGTAAATCGTGAATGGGGCGGCATGGGACAGAACTACTTAAAATCCTTGCTTGCCCTCGGTTTTCAGGCTTTTTTAATTCTCGTGTGCGTCGGCATTTATGCGGTATTGATACAGACAATCGCAGCAACCGACGATATATCCGGCGCGATCTGGTCTTGCATGGGCTATACCGTCCTCTTGTGTTTTACGCTTTTCAAGACGGGAAGCCTTGCAAAATCCGTATTCAGCGCGCATTAAGGGGGCGCAGATGAAGAAATACAAAATCATTTACGCCGATCCCCCGTGGAGATACGCGAGAAGCAAGGTACAGGGCGCAGCGGAAAAACACTATCCCACTATGAGCATTGAGGAACTTTGCGCTTTACCCGTCAAAGAAATTGCGGATAAGGACTGCATTTTATTCCTATGGGCGACGTTCCCGCAGCTTAAAGAAGCATTACAGTTAATCAAGGCTTGGGGCTTTACCTATAAATCCGTTGCCTTTGTATGGTTAAAGCAAAATCGGAAATCGCCCACTTGGTTTTATGGCTTGGGCTTTTGGACGCGAGGAAATGCGGAAATCTGCTTGCTTGCTACCAAAGGACACCCGAAGCGACAATCAAACAAGGTACATCAATTTATTATTTCCCCCGTCGAGCAGCACAGCAAAAAGCCGGATATAACGCGGGAAAAGATACTTGCCCTTATGGGCGACCTACCGCGTATTGAACTGTTTGCAAGGCAGCATACCCCTGGTTGGGACGTATGGGGAAATGAAATCAAAAGCGACATACGGTTTGCCGGAAAGGAGGTTTGAAATGGCGTATGTAACCGTCCCAAAGGACTTAACAAAAATCAAAAGCAAGGTAATGTTCAACCTTACGAAACGACAGCTAATTTGTTTCAGCGCGGCGGTGGCAATCGGACTGCCGCTGTTCTTTTTGGTAAAAAGCAGCGTTGGAACGAGCGCAGCGGCATTGTGCATGGTGCTTGCCATGCTGCCTATGTTTTTGCTTGCCATGTACGAGAAAAACGGGCAACCGCTGGAAGTGATTATTCGGCAATTTGTGGAAGTGAAGTTTCTTCGCCCCAAAGAGCGACCTTATCAGACCAACAATTTTTATACCGCCCTTGCGCGGCAGGAGCGATTAGATAAGGAGGTACGGGCGATTGTCAAAGGAAAAGGGAAAGACCCAAAACAAAAAGCGTAAACTTACGCGGCAGGAAAAGAAACAGATCGACGCGCTTATCCGGCAGTCAAAGGGCGACGGGAAGCCCCATACGGCGCAGGACAGCATACCGTTTGAACGAATGTATAAGGACGGGATTTGCCGCCTTGCAAACGGGCGGTATTCCAAGTGCATTGAGTTTGAGGATATAAATTATCAGCTTGCGCAGCCGGACGACAAAACCGCCATTTTTGAAGCCCTTTGCGATATGTATAACTCATTCGACGCTTCTATCAACGTGCAGCTTTCCCTAATCAGCCGCCATGCGAACAAGGACGATTTCAAGAACAGTATCACGATTGCGCCGCAGAATGACGATTTCGACAGTATCAGAGCAGAATACACCGAAATGCTTAGGACGCAGCTTGAACGCGGAAACAACGGGCTTATCAAGACCAAGTTTCTTACCTTTACCGTTGAAGCAAAGGACATCAGATCGGCGCGGGCGCGGCTTGCCCGCATTGAAACGGACACCCTCAACCATTTTAAGGTGATCGGCGCGGCGGCGCGGGTATTGGACGGGAAACAGCGTCTTGAAGTGCTGCATGGGATTTTCCACCCGGACGGGGAACGCTTTAACTTTGCGTGGGAATGGCTACCCGCAAGCGGTCTTTCCGTCAAAGACTTTATCGCCCCGTCCTCTTTCCGATTTGGCGACGGGCGAATGTTTCAAATGGGCGGCAAGTTTGGTGCGGTTTCCTTTTTGCAGATCGTCGCGCCGGAACTTTCCGACCGTATGCTTGCTGACTTCATGGACGCGGAAAACGGGATTATCGTCAATCTGCACATTCAGAGTATCGACCACAACGAAGCAATCAAGACGATTAAGCGCAAGATCACCGACCTTGACCGCATGAAGATTGAAGAACAAAAGAAAGCAATCCGCAGCGGTTATGACATGGATATTATTCCGTCCGACCTTGCCACCTACGGCGGGGAAGCAAAAAACCTACTCCGCGATTTGCAGAGCCGCAACGAAAGAATGTTTCTGCTTACGCTGCTTGTCTTAAACCTTGCAGATACCAAGCAGAAATTGGATAACGAAGTGTTCGGGGCGGCGGCAATCGCACAGAAATACAACTGCATTTTGACCCGCCTTGACTACCGGCAGGAACAGGGGCTTATGTCCTCTATCCCGTTGGGGGATAACCTTATCCATATCCAGCGCGGCTTGACGACCAGCAGCACCGCCGTTTTCGTTCCCTTTACGGTGCAAGAGCTGTTCCAAAGCGGCGAAGCATTGTATTACGGCTTAAACGCCCTTTCCAACAACATGATTTTGTGCGACCGAAAGAAGCTGAAAAACCCCAACGGCTTGATACTCGGCACACCGGGCAGCGGCAAAAGTTTTTCTGCAAAACGTGAAATCACAAACGCTTTTCTTATCACGTCCGACGACATTATCATTTGCGACCCCGAAGCCGAATATTACCCCCTTGTCGGACGTTTGAAAGGACAGGTTATCAAGGTTTCGCAGAACAGCACGCAGTACATTAACCCTATGGATATTAACCTCAATTACAGCGAGGGCGACACGCCCATAGCCTTAAAGAGCGATTTTATCCTTTCCTTTTGTGAGTTGATTATGGGAGGTAAAAACGGGCTGGAAGCTGTCGAAAAGACCTTGATTGACCGCGCTGTTATCAGCGTGTACCGCAACTACCTTGCCGACCCGAAGCCCGAAAATATGCCGATTTTGGGCGACCTCTACGACGAGATCAAGAAGCAGCCGGAAAAGGAAGCGCAGCGTATCGCGGCGGCATTGGAACTCTATGTAAACGGCAGCTTGAACATTTTTAACCACAGGACAAACGTTGACATTCATAACCGCCTTGTCTGCTTTGATATTAAGGAACTCGGTACGCAGCTTAAAAAAGTCGGTATGCTTATCGTCCAAGACCAAGTATGGAACAGAGTAACGGTAAACCGCAGCGAGGGCAAGGCGACGCGGTATTACATCGACGAGTTTCATTTGCTGCTCAAAGAGGAACAGACCGCAGCATACAGCGTCGAGATTTGGAAGCGTTTTAGGAAGTGGGGCGGTATTCCGACAGGTATCACCCAAAACGTGAAAGATTTGTTGTCGTCCCGCGAGGTGGAGAACATCTTTGAAAACAGTGATTTTGTGTATATGCTCAACCAAGCCCAGGGCGACCGGGAAATCCTTGCCAAGCAGCTTAACATTTCACAGCAGCAAATGACCTATGTAACCCATTCCGAAGCGGGCGAGGGACTTATCTTCTATGGCAACGTGATTTTGCCCTTTATTGACCGTTTCCCAAAAGATACGGAACTCTACCGCGTGATGACGACCAAGCCCGGCGAGGTGTCAGCATGAAGATAGAAACGGATAAAATCTATTGCGGCGACAGCTTGCAGGTGCTTCAAACCTTGCCGGATAACTGTATGGATTGTTGCGTAACGTCCCCGCCCTACTATGCTTTGCGCGATTACGGCACAGACGGGCAGATCGGACGGGAAGCAACGCCGGAGGAATATGTTTCCCGCATTACAGCGGTTTTCCATGAGGTAAAGCGGGTGCTTACGCCGGAGGGTACTTGTTGGCTGAATATCGCGGACACTTATTGCGGCACAGGCAGCAAAGCCGACCACCAAGACCCGAAATACCCCAAAGGCAGGAACGGGCAGCAAGTGGCGGTAAACCACCGCGCCCCCGGCTGCAAGCCGAAAGACCTAATCGGTATTCCGTGGCTTGTAGCCCTTGCCTTGCGGGGCGACGGTTGGTATTTGCGAAGTTCTATCATTTGGCACAAGGGAAACGCCATGCCGGAAAGCACGCGGGACAGACCGACCCGCTGCTATGAATATGTGTTTCTGCTTACCAAGTCAAAGAAATATTACTATGATTGGCAGGCAGTAGCCGAGCCGATAGCACCCACAACGGCAGTACGGCTGAAAAGCGGAGTTGGGAAAGGCAACAAATATGCCGCTACCGTTCCGGGGCAAAACCAGCCGCAGAAAATCAACCGCCCCCGCAGGAAAGGCGCATACACCGACGAAATGATTTCCCCCGTCCGCAGCCGCCGCAACGTTTGGCAGATCAACACAACTTCCTATCGCGGCGGGCATTTTGCAGCGTTCCCGCCCAAACTTGCGGAAACGTGCATTTTGGCGGGCTGTCCTGTCGGCGGGATTGTGCTTGACCCGTTTTTAGGCAGCGGCACGACCGCAGCGGCGGCAAAAAGCCTTTCCCGCCGCTATGTGGGTATAGAGATCAACCCCGAATACTGCACCCTTGCAAAACAGCGTATTGGAGGTGATGAACATTGAGCAAGGAATTAAAAGCCCCCGACAAGGTAACGCAGAAAATGACCCGCGACGGGGCGGTTGCGGAAAACCTTACGACGGGCGAAACAACGAGTATCAGCGAAAGACCGCCGGAGGAAAACTATTCAGCCCCCGTAGCGGGAGCAGCGGAAAAAGCCACCCAACGTATTGGCACAGAGGTTAGCCGCCACTTTGAAAAGGGCGCGGAGAAAAAGACCCTTGACGCAGCACAGCTTAAAACCCATACGTCCCGCTTGCAGTTTTCCGAAGCGGAACGGGCAACGCCGGACCTGCAAAAGGCAATCAAAAAATCCGATACGGCGGCTGACCGTTTAGACAAAGCGCGGGCAGCTATCCCCAAACAGACCAAAATCACAAAAGAGCGCGTTTTTGACGAAGCCAAAGGCAAAGCAAAGACGCGCCTTGCTTTTGAAAAAACGGATAAGCCCCCAAACGGCAAGTTGCGTCATAACCCGTTATCCCGTCCGGCGCAGGAATTGGACGCCGCCGTACATGGAAAAATCTATGAGGTGGAGAAAGAAAACGTCGGTGTGGAAAGCGGACACAGGATAGAACTTGTGGGCGAGAAAGCGGGCGGCATGACGACGCGGGCGGTAAAACGCGGCATACGCAGCCATAAGCTGAAACCCTACCGGGCAGCGGCAGCAGCCGAGAAAAAGGCAGCAAAGGCAAACGCCGATTTTCTCTATCAAAAGGCGCTGCATGATAACCCCGCCCTTGCGCACTCTAACCCGATTTCCCGTTTTTGGCAAAAGCAGCGCATTAAAAAGCAGTATGCAAAGGCGTTGAAAACAGGCGGCAAGGTGAAAAAGACCGCCGAAGCCACCGCAAAGGCGGCGAAGAAAACGGCGCAGGAAACCAAACGGGCGACGTTCTTTGTCGTCCGGCATTGGAAAGGCTGTTTGATTGTGGGCGGGATTGCCTTTATCGTGCTTCTGTTTTTCGGCGGCTTGTCCTCTTGTTCCCTGTTCGGCGGCAACAGCGGCAGCGGCTTGATTGCGTCGTCCTATCTCTCCGAGGACGCGGATATTACAGGCGCAGAAAGCGCGTATGTCGCTATGGAAGCCGAGTTACAGGATATGCTGGATAACATCGAAAGCGAATACCCCGGCTATGACGAATACCGGGTAACGGCTGACGAGATCGAGCATGACCCGTATGTGCTAATCTCTATTCTCTCCGCGTGGCATGAGGGCGTGTTTACTCTCGATGAAGCGCAAAGTACCCTTGAAATGCTCTTTGAGAAACAGTATATCTTGACCGTCGAAGAAGAAGTACAGGTACGCTACCGCACCGAAACGCGGACGGACAGCGAGGGCAACACCTATACGGTTGAAGTCCCCTATAACTATTACATTCTCCATGTGGATTTGGAAAACTTCAACCTCTCCCATGTTCCCGTTTACATTATGGGCGAGGAACAGCTATCCATGTACGCTATGTATATGTCGTCGCTTGGGAACAGACCCGACCTTTTCCCACAATCCGGCTATATCTCAAAATACTATGAAAACCCGCCAGCGGATTATGAAATCCCGCCCGCCTATCTGGAAGATGAACAGTTTGCGCGGCTCATTGAGGAAGCTGAAAAGTATGTCGGTTTTCCTTATGTGTGGGGCGGCAGCAGCCCGGAAACCTCTTTTGATTGCAGCGGTTTTGTTAGCTATGTGCTGACGAACAGCGGCTTATACAATACGGGCAGACTTGGGGCGCAGGGGCTTTACAACATTTCAACCCGCATTTCCAACCCGCAGCCGGGGGATTTGGTTTTCTTTACGGGTACATACGACACGCCGGGGGTATCTCATGTGGGTATCTATGTTGGCGAGGACGGGGACGGAAGCCCCGTCATGCTGCATTGTGGCGACCCGATACAATACGCAAAACTTGATACAAGCTATTGGCAATCCCATTTTTACGCCTATGGGCGGCTACATTACAACTGACTTTGAAAGGAGTTAATTTCTATGGCAAACACGAAACTTGACCGTATCGAAAGGGATATTGAGAAAACGAGGGCGAAAATCCTTGAATATCAAAAAAGGCTGAAAGACCTTGAAGCGCAGAAAATCGAGGAAGAAAACGCGCAGATCGTTCAAATGGTGAAAGCGGTACACCTTGACGGGGCGCAGCTTGCCGCGTTCCTCTCCGCTTACGCCAGCGGCGAAATTGCCTTGCCGCAGCCGGACGCAGACTATACTGACGAACAGGAGGAAACCGAAGATGAAGCATAAAAAACTGTTCCGCAGCGTTACCGCTTTGCTTGCCGCCCTTGTACTCATGGGCGGCTTTTCTGTTACCGCTTTTGCGGGCGGCGGTGATGTGAGCGACGAGCCGCCTACCCCCGTAACCGAAACCGAGCCGGAAGAAACGACGGGCGGCTATGAGCCGCAGCCTTTAACGCCGGAGGGCAACATGAGCCTTGTGGACGACATAACGGGCGAAGCGTCCGGCGATAAGCAGTTTATTACCGTCGTTACGAAAAACGGAAACTATTTTTACATCATCATTGACCGCGCCGAGGACGGAGAAAACACCGTCCATTTCCTCAATCAAGTTGATGAAAAAGACCTTTTGCAGCTTATGGAGGACGAACAGACCGAAACCCCCGCTTGTAGCTGTACTGAAAAATGCGCCCCCGGAAGCGTCAACACCGATTGCCCCGTTTGCAGCGTCAACATGAGCGAGTGCGCGGGCAAGGAAGCCGAGCCGGAGCCGGAAGAAACCGAGCAGCCGGAGCCGGAGGAAGATAAAGGCGGCGGCATGGGCGGTGCTATTCTGCTTGTTGTGCTGCTTCTTGCCGCAGCGGGCGGCGGCGCGTTCTATTACTTTAAGATTATGAAGCCCAAAAAGGACGCAGCAAAAGGCAGCAGCAACCTTGACGATCTCGATTTTGACGAGGACGATGAGGACGAGGAAGAATTAGAAACCGAGCAGGAGGACGAGGAAGTATGAAACTTGTAATTGCAGAGAAACCGAGCGTCGGGGCGGCGATTGCCGCCGTACTTGGCGCGAATGAAAAGCGCAGAGGATATTTTGAGGGCGGCGGCTACCTTGTGTCCTGGTGTATCGGACATTTGATTAGCCTTGCGGACGCGGCGACCTACAACGAGCAGTACCGAAAATGGAAGTATGACGATCTCCCCATTGTCCCGCAGGATTGGCAGTTTACCGTTGCCAGCGGCAAGGAGCAGCAGTTTTCCGTACTCAAAGACCTTATGCACCGCAGCGACGTTTCCGAGATTGTCAATGCGTGCGACAGCGGGCGCGAGGGAGAACTCATTTTTCGCTTTGTCTATGAACAGGCAAATTGCAAAAAGCCCTTTTCCCGCCTTTGGATTAGCAGTATGGAAGAAAGCGCAATCCGCGAGGGCTTTTCAAACCTTAAAGACGGGCGCAGCTATGACGACCTCTATCAATCCGCGCTTTGCAGAGCAAAGGCAGATTGGCTTGTCGGGATTAACGCGACCCGCCTTTTCTCTATCCTCTATCACAAAACGCTGAATGTCGGCAGAGTGCAAACGCCCACCCTTACCATGCTGGTAAACCGCGACTATGCGATCAGCAGCTTTAAGAAAGAAAAATATCATGTTGTCCGTCTGGACGCGGGCGGTGTTTCGGCTTTGTCCGAAAGGTTGAACGACGAAGCGGCAGCGCAGCAGATGAAAGCGGCTTGCGAGAAATCGCAAGCCGTTTGTACTTCCCTCAAAAAAGAGAAAAAGACCGTTGCACCGCCGAAGCTGTTTGACCTTACCGCGTTGCAGCGCGAAGCCAACCGCCTGTACGGGTTTACGGCGAAACAGACCCTTGATTATGCGCAAGCCCTCTACGAAAAGCGGCTTTTGACCTATCCCCGCACCGACAGCAAATATATCACTTCCGATATGCAGGACAGCACAAAGGAACTCATTACCGGGCTTTGTTCGCTGCTTCCCTTTATGCGGGACGTGAAGCTGCAAGCAGACCTTACAAGGGTTTGCGACAACAGCAAAGTAACCGACCACCACGCTATTTTGCCGACAGCCGAGTTTTTGAAAACGGGCTTTTCTTCCCTTACCGACAGCGAAACAAAACTTATGACCCTTGTATGCGCGAAGCTGCTTTGCGCCGCAGCCGCGCCCTATGAATATGAAGCGGTTACGGCGGTTATCTCTTGCGGCGGTTATACCTTTACCGCAAAGGGAAAGACGACGCTTTGCGAGGGGTGGCGTGAGATTGAAAAGCTGTCCCGCGCCGCGTCCGAGGAACAGGACGAGGACGCAGAGCCGGAAACCGTTTTGCCGCCGCTTGCCGAGGGGCAGACCTTTGACAATCCGGCAGCGGAGATCTCCGAGCGTTACACGCAGCCCCCGAAAGCATATACCGAAGATACGCTTCTGTCCGCTATGGAGAACGCGGGCAAGGAAGAAACGCCGGAGGACGCAGAGCGCAAAGGGTTAGGCACTACCGCAACGCGGGCGGGTATCATTGAAAAACTCATTAGTGCGGGCTTTGCCGAGCGCAAGGGCAAAAAGCTAATCCCCACAAAGGACGGGTATAACCTTGCCGCTATCCTGCCCGAAGTCCTTACGTCCCCGCAGCTTACGGCAGAATGGGAAACCCGCCTTACCGGGATTGCCAAAGGCAGCGACAGCCCGGACGATTTCATGCGCAGCATTGAGGAAATGACAGCGGGGCTTGTCAAAACCTATTCCGCGATTTCCGAAGATAAAGCGAAGCTGTTTACCCCGCAGCGGGAAGCAATCGGCACTTGCCCCCGTTGCGGCGCGACGGTTTACGAGGGCAAGAAAAACTACTACTGTTCCGACAGGGCGTGCAGCTTTGTCATGTGGAAAAATGACTTGTTCTTTCAGCAGCGCAAAAAGACTTTCACAAAGGCGATTGCCGCCGCCCTTTTGAAAGACGGAAAGGTAAAAATCAAGGGTATGTACTCCACCAAAACGGGAAAGACCTTTGACGGGGTTGTGCTGCTTGCCGACACAGGCGGCAAGTATGTAAACTTCCGCGTCGAGCAGAACCGAAAATGATTAGGCTTGATGAAAAGCAGTATCGAGCCGTTAAGAAAATGACCCGCGCCGCGTGCGCCAACAACGATTGCGGGAACTGTCTGCTATTGGACGACGGGGAAACTTGCGTGTGTGTGCAGAGTATCAGCTATTCGCTGTTATGCCGTTATTTCCGCGAAGCGGTTTTACCCGCAGACAGGCAGCTTTGCGAACAGATCACCCGCAGCGGGGAAACCGATTTGAAGCGTTGCGCGGTATGCGGCAGCACGTTTGCGGCGGGCAGCAATCGGGCGAAATACTGTCCCGATTGTGCGGCAAAGATACGCCGCAGGCAGAAAGCGGAAAGTGAGAGAAACAGGCGTTTACGGATAAAAACAACTACATAGCAAGCACAGCAAACGAGTACCCGTTTGCGAGAAATGCCCGCGCTGCTCTTGGAACGGCGCGGGCATTTTGCTTGTTGGGATAGTCCCAAACCCTTAAAAATCGAGAAAGGACGTGATGAAACAATATGCCGTATTCTTCATACGACCATGACAAATTGGAAACCGCCGAAACCATGCGGATAGAACGCCGGATATATTTTGAAGCAAAGGACGGGGATATTGCCCCCTATGTTTCCTTGCTGCCGGAACAGCTACACGCCATGCGCGAGGAAAGCGCGGCAGCGGAACAGGCGGTTTTTGACGACCTTGCAAGACGCGCCGCCGCATGGGAAGAACAGGCGGGGAAAACGCTTTTGCTGGATAAAGCATTGGAATATGTGAGAACGCCGCACGTCCAGCACACCGCTAATGAGTGGCAGAAAAATGAATATGACCGATATACCCGCAGCAACCGGGTATATCAGATGAATTACTACATTTACGAGAATACCCGCTATGACAAAGAAGCGCAGAAATCTATCCCGTATTCATGGACGCTTACATGGAGCGTGCGCACCAACAGCCCAAGCAGAACCCAAGCGAAGATTGCCGGACAAGATAGAAAGGTTTTCACCGACAAGGCAGCTATGGAAAAGTATCTGAATGGGCGTATCAAAGCGTATGACCGCTTGTTTACGGAAATCTCCCCGCCTATCCCGCAGGAGTACGCCGAGCATTTCAAAGTAAACGGTATGCTTTTACCGGGCTATACCATTGAGGGCGAGGAACCCCCGCAGCAGCAGCAACAGGCGGCAGCTATCCCCGAAACTACCGGGCAGGAAAAGGAGCGTGAACACATGAGCGAACAGTTTTCTATTATGATTGGCAACCGCAGCCGTTTTGAAGCGGGCGACCCAAGCGGCTATTGGCTGGATATGCCCGCCACAAAGGAGCAGCTTCACGAAGCCATGCAGAGCGTCGGCATTACCGCCGATAACCCGCAGGATTTTTCCATTCGCGGCTTTTCCGACGACCCGGAAAAACATATTGCCTTGCCTTATGACATGGTATGCGCCGCCAGCGTGGACGAACTCAATTTTCTTGCGGCGCGGATTGAGCAGCTGGACCCCGCCGAGATCGGCAAGCTGAACGCAGCCTTGCAGCAGAAAAACGGCTTTGAGAACATCGGACAGGTAATCGACTTCACCTACAACGTGGATTTCTACGTCCATATTCCCGAAGTACATACCTACCGCGATTTGGGCGACTACTACTTAAATCAATCCGGCATGGTACAAATGCCCGAAGAATGGAAAGGCGGGATTGACCTTGCCGCTTTTGGCAGGAACGCCGCCGCGCAGGAAAAAGGCGCGTTTACCGAGTACGGCTATATCGTGGAAAGCGGCGACGAGTGGGAGCGTCAGTTTGAGGGACGCGAAGTGCCGGAGGAATACCGCATTATGAGTTACCCGCAGCAGGAGCGCGGCGAACAGGATAAAGTCTTTATGGACGCAGCCGAAACGCAGCAAGCAGCCGTACAGACCACCGAGCCGCAGCAGTCCCGCCCCGTCGTCCCCATTATCCTTACTTCCGATAAGCCCGCCGAAAAGGTAAAGGAGATTACCGCCCGTTTGGAGCAAGGCGTACAAGCGATTTTTGACAGCGACCGCTACAAAGAGTTTTTAACCGCTATGTCGAAGTTCCATGATTACAGTCTGAACAATACGATTTTGATTGCCATGCAGGGCGGCAATTTGGTAAAGGGCTATTCACAATGGCAGAAAGAGTTTGACCGCCATGTGAAAAGCGGTGAGAAAGGTATTAAAATCTTTGCCCCCGCGCCCTACAAGGTAAAAAAGCTGGTGGATAAAATCGACCCCGACACAAGAAAGCCCATACTTGACAGCGAGGGAAAGACGGTTAAGGAAGAAAAGGAAGTTACCGTTCCCGCCTTTAAGGTTGTAACCGTCTTTGACATTTCGCAGACCGAGGGTAAGGAGTTTCCCGACCTCTCCGTGAAACCGCTGCTTGCCGATGTGGAACAGTACGAGGACTTTTTCGCTGCCCTTGAAAAAGCGTCTCCCGTTCCGATTGCTTTTGAGCAGATCACAAACGGCGCAAACGGATATTTCAGTTTGACCGATAAGCGAATTGCTATCAAAGAGGGCGTGAGTGAGTTACAGGCGGTAAAGACCGCCATTCACGAAATCGCCCATGCGAAGCTGCATGACGTGGACTTAAACGCCCCGCTGGAGGAACAAAACCGCGTTGACCGACGCAGCCGCGAGGTACAGGCTGAAAGCGTTGCCTATACGGTGTGTCAGCATTTCGGGCTTGATACGTCGGATTACTCTTTCGGGTATGTTGCCGGGTGGAGCAGCGGCAAGGAAATGACCGAATTAAAAGCGTCCCTTGAAACGATACAGGCGACCGCAAAGGAACTCATTACCGAGATTGAGGGGCATTTTACCGAATTGCAGCAGCAGCGGCAAACCGAGCAAGAGCAGGAAGCGAAAACAAAAGAAACCTTGCTTCTCAACGGCAAGGAGGACAGCTACGGGATTTATCAGTTAGCCCGCAGAGAGGAAACTATGGATTTGCGATTTGAGCCTTTCGACCGTCTGCAAGCAACGGGGCATACCGTTGACCGGGCAAATTATGAACTCGTCTATACCGCGCCGCTTACAAAGGATATGACGCTTGGCGGCATTTGGGAAAAGTTTAATATCGACCACCCCGCCGATTTCAAGGGGCATAGCCTTTCCGTTTCCGACATTGTTGTGCTTCATCAGAACGGCGAGAATACCGCCCACTATGTAGACAGCATAGGTTTTCAGCAGGTGCCGGAGTTTTTACAGGAGCAAGCGCAGCAGACCCCCGTATTTGATAAGCTATCTCCCGAACAGCAGCAAGCCCTATCCGATACCGTAAAAGATACGCTGCAACTGCTTGTAGACGCAGACAAGCGGATTTATGGCGACGTTACGGGCAAGACCCTTGAAGCAATCG
>OJPV01000863.1_pt1 | contig 12868 bp, 9 predicted proteins | sample 1598581 | NCBI WGS metagenome assembly OJPV01 (sample SAMN03922501, study PRJEB24848) | human gut metagenome | isolation source: stool sample | host: Homo sapiens | place: Germany | collected 2011-11
GAACATTGCACCAAACTACGACTACACGCTGACGTTGAAGCCTATGTCTAAGCGCGGCGTGCTCTTTGGCAACGAGTTCCGTTACCTGCAGCCGACTTTTTCCGGCCAGGTGGATTACAACGTTATCTTTAAAGACAAAGAGACGCACGAACGACGTTACGGTGTAGCTTGGAAACACTACCAGCGCATCGGTGACGTTTCTCTCGGCGTCGATTATCAGAAGGTTTCCGATAACGATTACTTATCGGATTTCTCGACAACCATTCGTGAATCCAGTGAAAATGTTCTTAATCAGAACTTCTGGATAAGCTACGGACAGACTTATTGGAGCACTTCTTTAGGTGTTTACAAGAATCAAACCCTTCGGCCGAACAATAAGGGGGTCGAAAAACCGTATGAGAAAGAACCGGAATTTAATCTCAGCGGTTACGTTGCAGATTTTCACGGCGCGATCCTGGATTCTCGCTTGACGGCAACTCGTTTCCGTAGGGGAATTTCCTCCTACAACGGCCAGCGCGGAGAGAGCGGCGACGGTAACCGGACACTCTGGAACACCTCGATCTCCTATCCGCTCATGGGCTCCTATTGGTTCTTTACCCCGAAAGTTACGTATTCGTTCACGCATTACAACGACATTAAACACGCAAAGGCTGGCATTGACAGCTCTTCTTCACGTTCACTTCCGATCTACTCTCTGGACACAGGTTTGATCTTTGAGAGAAATTCAACGATCTTCGGACGAGAAACAGAGCAAACTTTGGAGCCCCGTTTGTTCTACGCCTACATTCCCTATCGGAATCAAAGGCACATGCCGAACTTTGACAGCTCCTTGGCTGACTTGAACTTTGCTGAGCTCTTTACGCCGAATAAGTATTCAGGGTACGACCGAATTGCGAACACAAACCAATTGTCTGCGGTTTTGACAACGCGTTATATTGACTCCGGCACCGGCAAAGAATGGTTCTCCGCAACCGTGGGCCAGCGCTACTACTTCACGGATGAAAAAGTCGATCTTTATTGGGATACCCCTGGTAAAACAAAGAATCGCAGTGATGTGTTAGCCGCCACTCAGTTCTCTTTATTTGAGGGCTGGCGCTTGGAAGGTGCGATCCAGTACTCAACAGAATGGTCAAAGATCTCTAAAACAAGCGCAGGTATTCGTTATAACCCGCGTGATTTCTCGACCGTTGCCCTGTACTATCGCTATAACTACAACCCCAACGACAAGCGTGAGGACTTCTACAACACCAATATCAAGCAGGTCGACTTTTCGTTCCAGTGGCCGATCATGAAAGACCTCTACGGACTCGGAAGGTACAATTATTCATTCCGAGACAAAAAAGTGGTTGACTCCCTCATGGGCCTCGAATATCGTGCGGGGTGTTGGATTCTTCGCGGCGCCGTACAGCGTTACATCCGAAGTGAAGGAAGGTCGACGACGAACTTCTTCTTAGAACTTGAATTAGTCGGATTAGGCACCGTCGGATCGAGTCCGATCCAAGCCTTAAGCGAAGGCATTACGGGCTATAAACCGGTCGGGCCGAAGCCTGTTGAAGTCGGCCGATATGATTACTACGAATAAACTATGAAACTGACTCATCTTTATGCAGTATGTGCCTGCGCCCTCCTCTCCCTCGGCGCTGTCAATGCAGACAATGCGTACGCTCAGAAAGCGCAGGCAAAGAAGGAAGCGGCTGCGGCTCATAAAAACGCACCCGTTCCGGTCGACCGCATCGCTGCTGTTGTCAACCATGATGTGATTACAGAAATTCAGCTGCAGCAGAGAATTCATCAAGTCGCAATGAATCTTCGCAGAAGAAACATTGCCCTGCCTCCGATGGAAAACCTTCGCGACCAGACGCTCGATCGTATGATTCTTGAACGAATCATCGAGCAAAAAGCCCGCGACACCGGTATTCGTATCGATGACAATATGCTTAACGGCGCCATCGAACAGATTGCGACCAATAATGGTTTAACCGTTCCTCAGCTCGAAAAGAAATTGGCCGCCGACGGTATTTCCGTTCCGAGCTTCAAGAGCGAGATCCGCAGCGAACTAATTACTCAGCGTCTTCGTGAAAGAGATGTGGACGACAAGATCCAGATCCCCGAGAGCGAAATCGATCAGTATCTGAAAGACCAAAGCGGTCCGGGCAAACGCATGGAATACCGTTTGTCTCGTATTGTCATCAGCTTCCCTGAAAATCCCACCAAAGCGGAAGTTGAAGCTGCACAGAGAACAGCTTCCCGAGCACTTGAACAGGCTCAGAGAGGCGCAGACTTTAGCCAGCTGGCGGCGAAATACTCCGTCACGCCTGAAGCAATGGAAGGCGGCGTCATGGGATGGGTTCCTGCCGGAAAACTTCCTCCGTTTGTTGTACAGGCCCTTCAGAACCACAAAGCCGGCGACATCATTCCCCTCCAGGCCGGAAACTCTTTCCAGATTCTCAAGCTGATGGGCGTCCGCGACCAAGGAGCACAAGCAGAGCAAGGTGTCCGTCAGACACATGTGCGCCACATCATGATGCGCCCCTCGAACGTCACGCCGGAAAAAGTTGTAATTCAGCGCTTAAACGAGATCAAATCACGTCTTGATAAAGGCGACGGTGACTTTCAAACACTGGCTCGTCTGCATTCCGCAGATCCGTCCGGAACACGAGGCGGCGACCTCGGTTGGCTATACCCGGGTGACGTTCCTCCGGAAATGGAGCAGCAGCTCGACAAACTGAGCGTCGGTGAAATCAGTGAACCGATCCGCACGCCCTACGGCTGGCACATCTTCCAGGTGCTTGACCGCAGAACCAAGAGCGGCGTTAACGAACGTCAGCGAGAACAAGCCAGAGAAGCACTGCGTGAGCAGAAACTCGGCGATGCCGTCCTCGACTGGGAAAGACGCTTGCGTTCGGAAGCCTATGTTGAGAAGCGAATCAACAAACCGGAAGAATAAAATCGTAAAGTCAAAAACGCTTAGGCCTCCTAAGCGTTTTTTCATGGAATCAAGAAATGGCTGAAGTACTCAAGCACCATAAAGCGCGCAAACGTTTCGGACAGAACTTTCTGAACGACGATTTCTGGATCAACAAAATTGCCGAAGCCGTCGATCCGAAGGAAGGTCAGAAGATCATCGAAATCGGGCCGGGACAGGCCGCCCTGACGAAAGAATTAATTGCCGGCGCCAAGCACATCTATTGCGTTGAAATTGATAGAGACCTTGCCGCTTGGCTGCGGACCAAATTCACGTCCGAACAATTAACCGTTCTTGAGGCTGACGCCTTGAAGTTCGACTGGAGAGACTTCGCCGCGGAAGAAAAGATCCGCGTGGTCGGCAATCTGCCCTACAACATTTCTTCTCCGCTCCTCTTTAAGCTCTCCGAAATCAGCGACCGCGTCGTAGATCAGCATTTTATGCTTCAGAAGGAAGTGGTCGACAGATTGGTCGCCGCCCCGGGAACGAAAGCCTACGGCCGGCTTTCTGTCATGCTTCAAAGAAAGTACCGCATGATCAAGCTCTTTGATGTTCCGCCCGAGGCATTTACGCCGGCGCCGAAGGTCATGTCTTCCGTTGTCCGCATGGTCCCGATCCAAAATCCGGCAGAGGTTGATGAAGAAACCTTCCATCAGGTTGTCGCGGCATCTTTCGCTATGCGCCGCAAAACCTTAAAGAACAATCTTTCTAAATGGATTTCTGCCGAAATGATGGAGGAAGCAGGAATCAAACCGGAGCAGCGCGCCGAAAGCGTGCCTCTGGAAAACTTCATTCGCCTGGCTCGCTTGGTTCATGCGGCGGGCATTTCGATTGTACTTCCCGGTCAGGTTTAGCCTGACTAAAGAAATCCAAGCGTCCTTGAATGCAGGATTGTCCTAGCCCGCTTGTAACCTGGACAATGCACTTCAACGAGCTGCCAAAAGCGTGGGGAATGGTTCATCTCTGTTAGATGGGCCGCCTCATGCGTATAAAGATAATCCCGCTCGGACTTCGTAACAAACACCGTGTTCCAATGAATGCGGACATGACCGCGGCTGCTGCAGCTTCCCCAGCGCGTTTTAGCTGACGTAAGAAAGAACTTTCGATAGGGATATCTAAAAGGTCCCATCTGTGCGAGCTTCAGTTCAAATTCTTCCTGCAGAGCCTTAAGGGCCCACTTTTTGATCGTTTTAACGAGAACTTCGAGAAACTGCTCTCGACTGATGTTCGCGTCCTTTATCCACAGCACAACTTCATCGTCGAAGACACCGGACTCTTTGCGTACGCTCGACACCCGTACCTTTCTTTTGACGTCCAGCAAGACGATTTCATGTTCGGAAAACAGTTTTTCAAAAAAGGCCCGATTGGTATCTTCCTTCCCTAAGCTTTTCTGCCGTTTCTTCTGAATCCACGCCTGCTGCGAAAGAACCCAGCCCATCACTTTTTCCCGAGAGCTGCTTGTCGGATACTTAACCAGCAGCTGCTCTGAGTTGGGCATAGAAATTGAAATGCTCTTGCGTTTCCCGGGCTGCCAAATAATTTGGACTTCTGCACCGTCTGCAAGCCGAATGCTGTTCGCTGCTTCGGCCGAAGTGGGCTCTTTTTCCACAGTCGGAGCACCGCGGCGCATCTTCTCCAAAAATTGAATAATTTTCGCTGCTGATTTCTGAAGCTCAAGTTCCACTTCGAAGTCCGTGAGCTTCGTCGGGCAGCGAACCACCAAAAGACCACCTTCATAGGCGATTTGAGTATTCTTTCTGCGGCTGCTGCGGACAATGCGGTATCGGACGGAATAACGTCCTTCTAAAGCCGAATGATGGACAAATTCGGAATCCTGCTTCGTCAAACGTGAAGAGACTTCCGGATAAGCTAAGGATGCCGCCTCAAAAAATTTAAAGTACGGCAGAAATTTCTTTTTTTGAAATTTCAGCGCCCACTTAATTTGGAGCGCCGAAGGATAGCCTTTGGTGATATAGATGACGCCCTCCGGTCCGGCGGTAATTTGTTCTTCTTGTCCTCCAAGCCGAATATGCACGCGCCGAACCTTGTCGGAATAGACGATTTCAGCCTCTGACGGAGATCCATCTAAATAAAAACCGGTGATCTTTGGAAAAATACGATCTAAAACCATTCAGCTTTTTATTTGTAATATTGAGGAGAAATTCGCTTCATCTCGCCTTCAATTTCACTGCGGACTTCTTCATTAAGTTCGTGCGGTGTTTTTCCTTCCGGACTGATCGGATCACCGAACACCACTTTAATTGTGCCCGGATACAGCAAAAACGAATGTTTCGGCCAGCATTCGCCGGAATTCAAAGCAATCGGGACGATCGGAGCATTGGTGGCAATCGCCAAACGAACGCCGCCGGTTTTGTATTTAACGGAAGCGCCGGGAGCGGTGCGTGTACCCTCGGGGAAGAGCACCAAGGCCCAGCCGTGCGCAAAAAAGTCCGGAACTTCACGCTTCATGCGCTCAAAAGCTGTGCGTCCCTCAGATCTGTCCACACTGAACATTCCGAGCGAAGCCAAACCCCAGCCGAAGATCGGAAGACGATGGAGTTCGCGCTTATAGATATAGCTCAAACGTCTCGGCACTAAGGCAAAAAACGCAAGCGTTTCCCAACCCGACTGATGCTTTGACAGCAAAATGACCGGACCCGACGCCGGCACATTATCCATGCCGGTAATCTCATAGCGGACACCGCAGATCGTATGCATTAAACCGACAACGGCCCGGCACCATTTTTTAACGATGGCATAACGACCTTCTTTCGATGTAAACGGGATACATACGAAAAGAACAATGCCGTAGCAGATGATAGTGATACAAAAAAGGAACCAAAAAATCAGGGCACGAAGCCAGAGCATAAGTTTCATAGCTATTGTTCGAAAAGGCCGCTCTTTGAGCGGCCTTCTGATCGGAGAGTTAAGAAGCTAAACACGAAAGTTTGGCGACTTGATTCATCGCTTTATGAAGCTCGTTGAGCAGTGTTAAGCGATTTCTTCTCAAGGCCTCGTCTTCGGCGTTCACCATCACTTTATCGAAGAACGCATCCACCGGTGCTTTCAGCGGAGCCAGGCTGCGAAGTTCGTCTTCATAGCGGCCGGCCTTATAGTCAGCTTCAAGTTTGGGTTCCAGCGTACGAATGGCTTCATACAGATCCTTCTCTTCTTTTTCTGTCAGGAGAGCCGGATCAACGGCGTCTGCCAGCGGCGGCGTGTTCTTCTTGAGGATGTTCTCAATACGTTTGTTAGCAGCTGCCAAAGATTCGGCTTCCGGCAGACTCATAAAGTCATGAACGGCCTTCAGGCGTTTCGGAACGTCCGCGAGGATAGCGGGTTCGGAACCGATCACGGATTCAACTTCATGAGCTGTAAAGCCTTGGTCCTTCTGCATGACGCGCAGGCGGTCGTGGAAGAACTGTTTGAGTTCTTCCGTGGCATCTTTAACGCCCGGCACCACAGACTCTTCTTCCGTACCGATAGCAATCAGATTGTCTAAAGAGAGAGGAAGTTCTTTTTCGATCAGCAAGCGAAGAATGCCGAGTGCGTGTCTGCGCAGAGCGAACGGATCTTTTTCTCCGGTCGGCAGCTGTCCGATGCCGAAGAGGCCGGTTAGTGTCTCGATCTTGTCGGCCAGCGCAACGGCCAGGCTTTCGGGTGTGGACGGAAGCTCGTCACCGGCATAACGAGGCTGGTAGTGCTCGCGGATAGCAAGCGCGACTTTGTCGTCTTCCTTATCGTGATGAGCATAGTACTCACCCATAATGCCCTGCAGTTCGGGGAACTCTCCGACCATCAAAGTACGCAGATCGGCTTTTGCCAGCTTAGCTGCGCGGCGGGCCAGTGCGGGATCGGCACCGATCTGCTCAGCAATGCGGGAGGCGATCTTCTGAACGCGCTCGCTTCTTTCAAGCTGAGTACCGAGCTTGTTGTGGTAGACCACATGGGCCAAGCCGGGGACGCGGGATTCAAGCGTCTGGAAACGATCTTGATCATAGAAGAATTTCGCATCGGCCAAACGAGCGCGAACAACGCGGGCGTTGCCGGAACGAATCGCTTCGCCGCCGTCTTTGGCTTCGATCTGAGAAACCAGCAGGAAGCGGTTCATCAATTTCTTATTCTGATCCTTCAGCGCAAAGTATTTCTGATTCTGCTGCATCGTCAGAATCAGGCACTCGACGGGGACCGTTAGGAATTCTTCGTCAAAGCCGGATTCGTAAACGACGGGCCATTCTGTCAAAGCGGTGACTTCATTAACGAGATCATCGGGCATGATGATTTCGGCGTGAAGTTTTTCAGCGGCAGACTTGAGCGCTCCGACCATCTTGTTCTTTCTCTCTTCGAAAGAAGCGACGATCTTGCCTTCTTTTTCCATCTGCTCGGCATACTTTTCTGCCTCTTTGATAGAAATCGGTTCATGGACGTGGAAACGGTGTCCCATCGTTTCACGGCCGGCTTTCAAGCCGAACAGTTCAACGGGAACAATTTCCTTGTCAAACAAGGCAACGAGATGCTTAACCGGGCGCACGAATTCAACGGTCTTGCCGTTTTCGAGCTGATAACTCATCACTTTTGGAATCGGCAGACGGCGCACGGCGTGATCCAGAGCGATCTGCAAGCCGTCTTTCAAAGAAACACCGGCCTTGGTGCCTTCATATACCAGCTGATCCTGCTTGCCGTCATTGACGACTTTCAGCTCGGAAGGTTCGCACTCGATGCCAAGTGCCTTCATTTTTTTGCTCAGAGCCGGGGTAGCTTTGCCTTCAGCGTCCAGACCGACTTTTACCGGCACCAGTTTCTGGCGGAAAGGTTTGTCGGGGGCCACTTCGGAGACATCCGAAATCAGAGCGGCGATACGGCGAGGAGAACCGTAAGCGGTAACCTGTGCGTTCGGAAGAGCTAAATCCTGCTCTTTAAGGCTGAAAGCCAGTTCTTTGGCAAATGCCTTGGATAAGTTGTCCAGTGCCTTCGGCGGCAGCTCTTCTGTTTGAATTTCAATCAATAATGAAGCCATTTTTCTAACCTCTTTATTCTTTTTTCTGGCACATCGGGAAGCCGAGGCGTTCACGAGAGTCGTAGTAACTTTGAGCAACGGCTCGGGAAATTTGACGAATGCGGCCGATGTAAGCGGCACGTTCCGTCACACTGATGGCACCGCGTGCGTCGAGGAGGTTAAACGTGTGTCCGGCTTTTAGAACCATTTCATAGGCCGGAAGAGCAAGGTTCAGATCCATCAGGCGCTTGGCCTCGCTCTCGAAGTAGTCGAACTGCTTGAGAAGTTTTTCGGGGTCGCTCGCCTCGAAGTTGTAGTGGCTCTGCTCGACTTCGTTCTGATGGAAGACGTCGCCGTAAGTGAGAATGTGTTCGCCGGAAGCGTCCTGCCACTTGGTGTAGACAAGGTCGAAAACATTGTCGCAGTTCTGAAGATACATCGTCAGACGTTCAAGACCGTAAGTGATTTCTCCGGTGATCGGCTTGCATTCCAGACCGCCGATCTGCTGGAAGTATGTAAACTGGGTGACTTCCATACCGTTCATCCAAACTTCCCAGCCTAAGCCCCAGGCGCCGAGGGTCGGGTTCTCCCAGTTGTCTTCGACAAAACGAATATCATTGACTTCGGTATCAATACCCAGCGCTCTCAAGGAGCCGAGGTAGCGGTCAACAATGTCGGTCGGAGCCGGTTTAAGAACCACCTGAAACTGGTGATGCTGATGCAAACGATTGGGGTTCTCGCCATAACGGGCGTCTTTCGGTCTTCTGGACGGCTGCACATACGCAGCTCTCCAAGGTTCAGGGCCTAAGGCTCTGAGAAATGTTGCGGTATGAGAGGTGCCGGCACCGACTTCAATGTCGATCGGCTGAAGCAAGGCGCAGCCCTGCCCGTTCCAATACTGCTGTAGACGCAGAATAACTTCCTGAAATGTAAGCATAATTTCGAACTTTTTTCTTCTCAGCAATGCTGAATTGAGAATAATCTTTTTATTTTAGCGGGAGACGGTGTCTTTTTCTGAACAACAGGGCAAGGATTGCACTGATAAGCAGCAAAACCATGGCTCCGAGCCAAGGAAGCGCCCCGAACTTAACAAACGGCGTCGGTTCTCCCTGCGCCGCAGCCACTTCAACATCGAGCTTGCCCGGCTTCATGGCGGGAAGCTCGGCGGCGACTTCTCCTTTGCTTGTGACATAAGCCGTCATGCCGGTGTTGGTTGCGCGGATGACCGGTCGAGCAAATTCCACCGCACGCATCCTTGAAATATTGAGATGCTGAGGCAGCGCATGAGTATCTCCGAACCAGCCGAGGTTGGAGAGATTCACCAGAAGATTCGGAGCCTTACCGCCCTGCCACCACTCTCTGATTTCCGATGCAAAGAGATCTTCGTAACAAAGAAGCGGTGCGGCGGACACGCCGTCAATCTCGAAAGTTTTTTGGTCAGCCGACCCCTGCAGCAAGTCTCCCATTGGGATCTGCAGCATGTCGATAAACCACCTGAATCCGGCAGGAACGTACTCTCCGAAAGGAACCAAGTGCTTTTTGGTGTAAGACTGGACGATCTTTTCATGCTCGACCAACACGGCCGTGTTGCGGTAACCGTCTTCTCCGCGCAGAAAGCCGCCGAACATCAAAGCAGCCTTTCCATCAGTAACGTGCGTAAATTTCTTCCAGATTTCCGGCTTCAGCTGTTGGAGCGGAATCGGGAAAATGGTTTCCGGAAGAACGATAAGGCCGTTCTCCGGTGCCGGTTTTTCATTCATCAGTCGAACGTAACGCTCGAAACTTGTGAGACTGCCCATCGGAGAAAATTTTTCGTCCTGAGCGATCCCGCCCTGAACCAAGCGAACGGAAAGCGTTTTGTACGGTTCGCTCCAGCGAATATCGGCCAGCGCAAACGCAAGAGAAAAGACAACCAGAAGTCCGGCACTAGCAAGTGCAATGCCTTTGAGATTTTTGCGCTCCAGGAGGAGGAACGCCGCACAGCCGGAAATAAATGCCGCTAGAAAATTAATCCCCTCGGCACCGCAGATCGGAGCGAACGCCAAGAGGGCACCGTCAACATGGGCATAGGACACCGCACTCCAGGGAAAACCTGAAAAAAGCACGCCTCTGAGCCATTCTGTCAGTCCCCACGCAGCCGGCGCTATAACTAAAAGCATGCGCCCGGCGCTTGAGCCGCGTTTCACAGACCAAGCGCAGAGTGCGCCGACAGCCGCGGGATAAAGAGCCAGGTAGCAAGAAAAAATGAAGACAACGAAGGCGGCAAAAACTGCCGGCTGGTGGCCGTAGTCATGAACAGAGACATAGAGCCACGCAAGAGAAGAGGCAAACCAGCCGATGCCGAAGAAAAGGCCGGCCAGGAAACCGGCTTTAACGGTGCGGAGACCCGCGAAAATAAAAAACAGGACGGCTAACGCCGCAAGCTGCAGCCACTGGTTGGCCGGCGCCAGAGAAAAGCCCTGCGCGATGCCTGCAAAAAGGGCGATTAGGAACGGAGGGAACTTCTTCACGTTGTTGAGAGGTTTTAGGCTTTCGCCGGTTGCTGTTCGGTCAGCTCCGGTTCCAGCTTCTCAACCGTGAGCATTTTGACCTGACGAGCCAGCGCTTTGGTCACAACAAAACGGAAACCCTGCAATACAACAGACTCTCCGACCTGCGGAACATGCTCCAGTTCATCGCTAACCAGGCCGCCTACGCTTTCAAACCGATCGTCTGAGAAATGCGTACCGAACACTCGGTTAAATTCGTTGATATGGGTGCTTGCCTTGACGCGCCAGCGAGAGCCGCCGATCGCTACGATATCGGAAGCATCGTTGACAACGTCATACTCATCGTCAATCTCTCCGACGATCTCCTCCAAGACGTCTTCGATGGTGATCAGACCCGAGACAGAGCCGAACTCGTCGACCACTAATGCCATGTGATTGCGTTTGAGTCGGAACTCTTTGAGAAGTACGTCAGCCGGCTTACTTTCCGGCACGAATACGGCTTGCCTCAAGTGCTGACGGATTTCGTATTCGGGATTAATAAATAAGCGCAGGAGATCTTTTGCCAGAAGGATTCCGAGGACGTTGTCCTTATCTCCGTCAATGACAGGAAAACGAGAGTGCCCGGCTGCGATGACTTGTTTGATCCAATCCTGAGAGTTCTCAGAAATATCAATCACAATCATCTGTGTCCGAGGAACCATCAAATCCTCTGCCCGCAGGCTATTGACGCGCATGACACCTTCGATCATGTGCATGCCGTCGTCTGTCAGAAGCTTTCTGTCGTGTGCAATGTGAAGATCATCAAGGAGTTCTTTTTGAGTCTCAGGTGCGTCATCATGAAAAAATCGATCCGAGAGCTTCTCAAAAAAATTCTTCTCTTTGGGTTCGTCAGTCTTGTTGTCCGCCATTTCTAAGTACAGATTTCTCTAAGTTGATTGACCTAAGCCAACGGCTGAGGAGTGTAGTTTCGATCAGGATACGGAACATCAAAGCCCAGATCAACTAAAACATCGGTTTCCCTCTGTTCCATAACCTCGGCTTCTTCGTCGTCCATGTGGTCATAGCCCTGCGCATGCAGCGTCCCGTGGACGAGAAGGTGGGCCATGTGCTCTTCCAAAGTTTTGTTTTGGTCCTTGGATTCTTTTTCAAGCACGGGCACACAGATCACCAGGTCGGCCTCCACGACAGGCTCAACCTGATAGTCAAATGTCAAAACGTTGGTGGCGTAATCCTTACCCCGATATGTTTTATTGAGCTCCCAGCCCTCTTCTTCCTCAACGAAACGAACCGTAATTTGGGCATCGTTTTCCAAGGCTCGGCTGATCCAGCGCTGAATTTTCCCTCTGGACGGAAGCTGAGGAAAATGTGCAAGATTTTGGACGGAAAGGCTCAATACATGGGGTTTACGCATGTTGGTATTCTCTCTTCTCGGCTTTTTGGTAGGCCTCGACAATACGAGCAACAAGAGGATGGCGAACCACATCGGCCGAAGTGAAATAAGTCATAGAGACTCCTCGTACATCCTGAAGAATGTGCGAGGCCTCGATCAGCCCGCTTCTTTGGCCTCTCGGCAAGTCGATCTGGGAAGCATCTCCCGTAATGACTGCTTTGGAGCCGAAGCCGATACGCGTCAGGAACATTTTCATCTGTTCCGGAGTTGTATTTTGAGCTTCGTCAAGAATAACAAAAGAAGCGTTCAAAGTACGGCCGCGCATATAAGCCAAAGGCGCAATCTCAATTTTTTGATTTTCCAGCAAGCGCTGCGTTTTTTCCGTACCCAGTAAGTCAAACAAAGCGTCGTAGAGCGGACGCAGATAAGGATCGACCTTCTGACTTAGATCTCCGGGAAGGAAGCCTAATTTTTCGCCGGCTTCAACTGCCGGACGCGTTAATACGATTCTTTCGACTTCGCCTTTTTCAAAAGCGCTGACAGCGGCTGCAACGGCTAAGTAGGTCTTGCCGGTGCCCGCCGGTCCGATACCGAAGGAGACGTCATGGGACAGGATGTTGCGAATATAGGTTCGCTGCATCGGCGTACGTCCCTGAAGTCCCTTGCGGTTAGTGCGAAGCTCGGGAACCGGCTCTTCGGCAGCCAGCTCCTCTGCGGGCGCCTTTTGGCCTACAAGATAGAGCTGGATATCTTCTGCCGCCAGTTCATCGGTTTTACGCTCTGCAATGGCGGCCAAATCCGTCAAAGCTTGAATGGCCTTGCGGCAGTTTGCCTGTGTTCCCTTAATTCCGAAGGACGCACCGCGGCGGGAAATTTCCACGTTCAGGAAATTTTCCAGCTGGGTTAAATTTGAATCCAACGGTCCGACCAAACTAGACAAATCACTGTTATTGATTTGAAGATCTAAGCTTAAAGAGGTCTGATCGGATTTCGTTTTAGCTTCAGTCATTTAAACTAATTCCCCTCCC